>Ga0209697_10000381_pt1 | contig 72683 bp, 57 predicted proteins | sample AliMusrvi5mmetaG_FD_184115 | JGI IMG/M metagenome (GOLD analysis project Ga0209697, IMG submission 184115) | Freshwater lake bacterial and archeal communities from Alinen Mustajarvi, Finland, to study Microbial Dark Matter (Phase II) - Alinen... | ecosystem: Environmental > Aquatic > Freshwater...
CCAAGTTTGCGCGGACAACTTTCCTTGGCGAAAGGGCTTTGATGAACCGCCGTATACCGAACGGTACGTACGGTGGTGTGGGAGGACGGCGGGTGAACTAATCACCCACCTCCTACCCGATCGTTCCAGTCCCCCGGCAGGACCCGTGAACCTACAGGCCTGCCGTTTCATTTTCTTCGCGCACAAGTCAGGACGGGCGGGGTTCTGTCTATACGCCGTGCTTGACTATCTTCGTGCCGGTCCAGATGTCGTGCCAGGTGCGGCCGTCCTTTTCCCAGAGGGCCCAGAAATAACCGAGACCGAGCGGAATGGCGGATACTACCCCCAGGACGGACCTCCAGAACGTTTTCTTAGGAGTGAGCCCGGTATTTATATCTATCAGCCTGAGCTTCAGCAGCATCATTCCCAGGGTGGCTCCTTTCCTCTTCAGAAAAACCGTCAGGTAGATGACCCAGAACAGGGTCTTTAAAGGAAATCCGCTTTTGCGGCCGTCCTCATCGGAATCGCCGTCACCGCGTCCGGAGTTTTGAACGATGTCTTTATCCGTGAGGACGGAAGGTTTTCCGTTCTCCCAGAGACGCGCGCCTTTATCGTCCAATGTGAACTTCTTTCCCTTATCGCCCGAAACGGTAATGCCCTTGTCGTCTATATTTATCGACTTAATGCTTACGCGTGTCCTGTTGTCCATGCGGGCTTTCTTTATCGCTGTGATCGGGTTAAGGCTTCCGCCGGTTATGAGGGCCGCCGCCATCAGGAAGATCAGCAGGTCCAGCAGCAAAGCCGTTCCCCTTGAAAAGATCCCGGCCGTCGGCGCGTGTACCGCCGGAATTTCCGCGGCCGCGGCCGGCGCGGCCGGGAGAGGGAGAGGCGCAGCGTTCTCCGCGGATACGGGTTTGGCGGCAAGAGGGTCGGGCTCGCCTATCGGTGTTTCTCTCAACACCCGGTAGACCTTTATCTTTTCCGGCACGTTCTTGAACTGGCGGTAGCCGATCTCGCTGGAAGGCACTTCCTTCTTGTTCATCGACAGGTATACGGCTTCCGTAAAAAAGACCTCTCCTGCTTCGGCTATGCTTTCTATGCGCGCGGTGATATTCACCGCGTCCCCGTAAACGTCGTTGTCGGTCAGCGTTACCTCGCCGGTGTTTATGGCTATGCGGATCTCTATCTTGTCGTCGCTGTTCCTGTCGGCGTTGTGGGCCTTTAGCACGTCCTGTATCGCGATGCCGCAAAGCACCGCGTCCGTAGGGCTGTCGAAGGTGACCAGAAAGGCGTCGCCGATGGTCTTAACCAGCGTGCCTTTGAATTTTTCGACTACCGGCAGTACGAGCTGCTTATGCCTTTCGATCATCTCGAAGACCTGCGTCCTGGAGGAACTGGCGGTCTTCGACGTGAAGCCCTTAATATCGGTAAGCATTATGGTCAGATGTCTTGTCTGCATATCAGTTCCTTCGCTTATACGGGATTAGGTATATCTATAAATTCGGTTTCGACTTTAAATTTGGCGCGGACAAGTTCCGCGAGCGCCTGGACCCCGGGCTTTTCCGTGTTGTAATGGCCGGCGGAGATGAAGTTGGCCCGGTTCTCGCGGGCTTTTTCCTGAACGAACTCGGAAACCTCGCCGGTGATGAAGAGGTCCAGCCCCGCCTCTATGGCCTGGTTGAACATTTTTTGGCCGCCGCCGCTTATGACGCCGAGCGTCCGTATCTTCTTCGGCCCGAAGCCGAAGGCGAGCACGTCCGCGTGAAGTTCGTTCTGGAGAACTTTGATCACTTCGGCCAGGGTTTTGGGCCGGCCGAACGAGCCTTTGAACCCTATGGTTTCACCAGCGCAGATACCGAAAGGCCGCCGGCTTCCGGCGCCGAGGAATTTAAGTATCCGGGCGTTGTTCCCCGCCGTCCGATGTTTGTCGAGCGGCAGATGCCAGGCGGCCAGCGTGATACCGTTATCCAGCAGGGTCTTCAATTTTTCCCTGAAAGGCCCCTTTATCGGAACGGAGCTGCCCCAGAGCAGGCCGTGGTGGACTATGATCATATCCGCGCCGGACGCCGCCGCACGCTCGAAAAGTTCCAGCGAAGCGGAAACGCCGAAAGCTATTTTTTTAACTTCCGCGCCGCCTTCGATCTGCAGGCCGTTCTGCGACGCATCCTTTATCTTTCCGGAATCCAGATAGCCGTTTATAAAATCAATTATTTTATCTCTGTTCTCCATAAAGGCGTCCTACTGAGTTTTCCCTGTTAGGTTTACGCTCTGGCTGTCCGTATCCTGAGCGAAACAAGGAGTAAAGAGCGCGGCATAGCAGCGCTATGTAAGCGATTTACGACGCAGTTGCAGCCCGGATACGGACAGCCCCCTGGGGGAGGCTCATCTTTGGCCGGCTGCTTCGTTGCTCCTCGCTCACAGGCCTGCGGGCATGCTCGTTCGTCGCGCCTTGCATCCGGCTCAAATCTGAGCCTCCAGAACGTCAACCTAACAGGGAAAGCTCAGTAGGTCGCGCGTTCCGCGTTTTGCCGTTCTCCGTCTGTCCCCTTACTTCCTGCCGGGCCGGACCGTGTAATAATATCCGTTGGAATAATCGTCCGCCAGAAAATCGGTTATCGCGAAAGTCCTGTCGTCGCGCGTATACAGCATGAAAGCGGCGTAGCCCCACAGACCGGGGTTTCCGCGGAGCGCCGTCCTTGGCACGCGCACCGTAAAAGCGCCATTCTCGACCGCGGTCCTTAAGACCGCCGTTTTCCGCGGGCCTTTATTCGTGGCGGCGTAAAGCGCCGCCGTTCTCGGCGACGTTTCCAGCGCGTATTCCCAGGCATTATCGGGAAAGATGCGTCCGTCGCGGCCGCCGAGGAGCAAAGTAGAGCCCGCTCTCGGGCGGTTGTTGATGTCAATGTAGAGGTCGAAGCGCGCCCCGGTGAAAGCCGGGTCGGAGGCGCTCGCGGCGGGCTCGAGCGGGACGAAGGAAAAAACGATGTCGCTGTCCGTCCAGGAAACTCCGACCTTGGCAAGTTTCCAGACCTTATACAAATCCGGCCCTTTGGCGGCGGCCTGCGCGCTCTGCCCGCGGCCTTTGTAGGAACTCTCGCCGGGGCGTTTAGACGCGGAGCTCTCGGCTTCGGCCTCGCGCCCGAAAGGTCGTGGCTGGCGGGTCGTGTTTTCCATCGTAAAGGCGGAGGAAGCCATTGTCACGGTTATCTTATCGACGCTTTCCGCGGTCGCTTTCATGTCGGAAAAACCGGAGAAAAGCCAGCCGGGCGGCGCCTTATCCATCGTCCTGTAGGCGTTAGTCAGGGCGTTCTGCAGTTCTATCTCCGTTTCTTTAGCCGTGTCGGGGTCCGGACCGGCGAGCTTAAGCAGTTTAGGCCCGGATTCCACGGAAAAATATTCGTCGAAGGCCGCTTTCGCGGCTTTATAATCGCCCTGTTTGGCGTTGAGGTGAAGCATCAGTTCGGCCCTTGTCCTGGCAAAAGCCGTCAGCGCGCCGGCTTGCTCCGGCAGACCCGCCCACGGAGTGTAATCCCCGCTCCAGGGCCCTACGAGTCTCGCGGCCTGGGCCGACGGCATGGAGGTAGAGACGGCGGTCTTAAGCGCCTCTGATACGGTAAGGAAAGGCTGAGCGGAGACGTCGGAGAGTAAAGCCAGCAGAGCGGCTTTGGTATCCGTTCCGGCCTGGTTCAGGGTTTCGTCAAAAACAAGGAATCGCGGGCTTCCCTGCTGCGCGGCCGCCGCCGTGGAAAACGGCACAAGGGTGACGCCCTCGGTTTCTATAACGCCGAACGCGGCAGTGGAAACAAGCGGCCCGGCGGCCAGCCATTTGTAGCCGAGGGCTTTGGCCAGGGGGATATATTCCGGTATGATCCCTCCAGGCGCGCTTACGAAGCTTTCGGACTGGCGCTTGAAGCTCCTGGGGTACGCTTCGCGGGCGTCGCTCATTCTGAGAGCGAGGAAATAAGGATCGTTGGTAAAAACCGCGCTGGAAGATTTGTCATCCCAGCTCACCGTATCCTGGCCGGCGTAATAGAAAAGCGGGATAAGCGGGTCTCCGGCCGGCCTGGCCGCAAGTTCCAGGCGTCCCTTGGAAGCCAGGTCTTTTACCCTTTCCGCCAGCGGGGCGGGGATCTCGCCGAGGGCCGCCGTCAATTTAAGGTTCTGGCCGGTCTCCAGGCGCGAGATCACGTCGTCGATCGGAGCGTGTTCCTGCGGGATCCAGAGGATCGCCGTGCCGGCGTTAAGCGGCCCGGCGCCCAGAAGTAAAAAAAGATTTAAAATAAATATTTTGGTCATGGAAGTTCCTGGTTTCGGCTTCGATCAGCCGCAAGTGGCGCAAGAAGTGCGAAATAAGAAACAAGCTCAGTAACTGCAAAGGCCGCAAAGTTAATGCAAAAAAAGATCTCTCACACAAAGCCACGAAGCCACAAAGCTTTATATATTCACATGGATGCACAGGATATACAGGATAAATAAGAAAGGCAGACGCTGCATTTTCTACACTTTTCTCGCTTCTTTACAGTCAATCTCTTTTTGTCATTCCCGCGTGTCGTTGGCGGCCTGCTCCCCCATTCTTCTGGGGGAGGAATCCATAATTTCTATGGATCCCGGCCTACAACTCGCCGGGATGACGGCTCTTAATCAAATCCTGATCATCCTGTATATCCATGTTTATTTTATCCCTTCTTCTCCTCTTAGTGCACCGCCTTTCCCTATTTCACCTTCAGCACGGAGACTTTTTTGTCGCCAAGCATGGCCGTGTCGGGATTGAGCGGGTCCAGGATCGATTGTCCGTCGATGTCGTACAGGTATTGATAGGTCCCGGGCGGCAGCGGTATTACGGCTCCCCAGACATTCTTCTCGCGCTTTACCAGCGAGAGCGAGTCCGCGTTCCACTTGTTGAAATCTCCGGCCAGCTTGACCGTTTTGGCGTTGGCTATCTTGACCGTGAATTTGACGAAGCGCAGTTCGGAGGGCAGGTCGGGCCGCCGCGTCTCGGTGCGGGGGCGCATCGGGGGGATCAGGCCGTTGCGCGACGGCTTGATGGTCGCCACGCTCCAGTGGCCCATGAAATTAAAATATCTGGTGAGCGCGGTATTGAACAGAACGCTGGGGACGCTTACGAAGACCAGCGCTATGAAAATTATTACGGCCAGGACGGATTTTCTTTCTATCATATTTCATCTTCCAGTCTTGCCCGTATCCTGGGTTTCGCGCCAAGCTCTTTGGCCAGGGCCGAAAATTTTTCGAGGTCTACGGCCGGGTCGTTTATGGCGGTAACGACCGTTTCGGGGATCGCTCCCGCCGCGCACCGCACGAACTCCAGCGCGCTGTTAAAAGCTTCCCGCGCGAATTCGGGACGCGGCCGCATCATCTCCAGCCATTGGGCGGGGTCCGCGGTGTTGAGGCTTATATGCACCGCGTCCACCAGGCCTTTTAGCCGGGGCACGATGTTCGCGCCGTTCACGAGACTGCCGAGGCCGTTGGTGTTCAGCCGCACCCTCAGGTTCGCCGGCACGGGAAAAAGTTCGCCGCTTTTTAACGCCCCCGCCACCGCCAGCAGCGCGCCCAGACGCATAGTCGGCTCGCCGTAACCGCAGAAAACCAGCTCGGAAAAAGTTTTACGCAGCCATTCCTCTTTTATCAGCGCGGCAGCGGCCCGCGCTTCCGGTTCGGCGCCGTCGAGATTCAGATTGCTCCCGCGGTAGGCCATTTCCCATTTATTCTTTATGCAGAATACGCAGGCGGTCGGGCAGCGGTTCGTGAGGTTCACGTAGAGCCCCGCATTATAACGGTAAACGACCGACGGTTCCGCGATTTGCATAAAGTTTATTCTATCATTTATATTCGGTCCGCAAAATATCCCAAATCCTCCGGTAAAGGAGGATTTGGGACCTCCGGGATTAATGCCGGCCCCAAAAAATCAGATAAAATTGATTTTTTGGGAAATACGGGCGCGGCGCGAATAGCGGCGGGTTCCGCCGGCTGCCTATGGCGGCGCAGGAAAGGGCCTGTCCAGCGCGCCGGGCGCGGTCTATTTCTGTTCCAGCCTGTAGAGGGCGCCGGGGCCGGCGGGTGTGAGACGCGCGACTTCCGTCAAACGGTAGGAACTCAGAAGAGCGTCTATACGGCCCGGGGTTACTCCCCAGGGGCCGAACTCTCCCTTGGTTATAAGCACATCCCCCAGCATATAAACGGGAACGCCTCTTTTAAAATAGGCGTCCAGGCGGGCCTGGAGGACAAGGATCGGGTCCCGCCCGGTCCCGTAGTATTGGATAAACGTAAGGTCCAGCGGCAGCAACTGCCGCCCGGTAAAATACGGGATGCCCACTTTAAGAGCTCCCTCATAGTGGCCGGAGATCATGACGGCGCTGCCGGGCGGCGTATTCTTTTCGATGCCTTCGCATAAGGTTATCAGCGGTCTGGTTTCATCGCCCTCTATGTTGGGTCCGATGACCCTGTGAAAATTTAAAAGTCCAAGGCTCAGGATCAAGACGCCGGCCGCCAGACTCGCCGGAAGCTTCGGAGAGCTTCGCAGCTCGTTCGAGAAGAGAAGCGCCGCGGAAAGAAGGAAGAAGACCAGCGGGCTGGCCCAGTAGAACAGATTCCCCGGTATCCATACGGAAAAGAACACCGCCGTCGTAATGAAGAACAGGAGCGGCGGCAGCGCGGTTCCCCGGTTTATCTTTTGTCCGGCGCGGTTCACGGCGCACCACGCGCCGGCCGCCGACAGTCCCGCCGTAGCGGCGAGCATCACGGGCGTGCCAGCAGTACGCAGGGCGGCGGCGCTCTGCAGCAAAGTATAAAACCCTATTGGGATTATTTTCAGGAGATGAAGATCGAATTGACCGCTCGCGGAGGAGCCGGGCATCTGGCCGTTCAATTGTCCCGCGCCCCAGACCAGCCACTCTTTAACTCCATGGAGCGTGGTGAGCTCGAAGACGAGGACGTAAGGAACCAGCATCGCCGCGGATATGACCGTCACATAGGCCGCGTTAAGCGGGCCGCGCGGGCCGCTTCGCCATGCGACCGTGAACGCGATGACTGGCAGCAGGATGATGTTAGCGATGTGGAGATACACTCCCATCACTCCGGTAAAAGCGATCCCGGTAAGCAAAAGCAGGGAAGGTTCGCAGGAGAGGGTCGTCAGGAGATAACACGCGGCTACTGACAGCAAGGTCCCGGTAAGATAAGGGTCGCCGCTGCTGGAACGAAGCCAGAGCAGATGGCTGACCCCGGCCAGACAGCCCAGAAGCAGCGCCCAGCCGCGATGAACGAATTTCGCCAGAAAACCGTATATGAATACGATCAGCAGCGCGCCGACGCCCGTATTCCACCATTGAATGGCCTCGTACGAACTTCCGGAATATCCGACGGCCTTAAGTCCGAGAAAAAATAATCGGAGAAAAGGCAGCCAGAGAAAATGATTCCAGGTTAGGAGGGCTGAAAGCGGACCGCCGAACAGCGGCCGCCGGATGGTCAGAGCGGTAAGAAGGGAATCAAAGACATAGGCCCTGTCATGCGTGAGAGCGTAAAGCAGAAAGAACGCGGCGAAGAGGAGCGCGCCTGCCGAGGCTTTTTTCGACGGCGGCCGGAGGTTCTTTAATGCGGAGATAAATTGGCGCATAACCGCGGGGTCCGGAACAGAATGAAACGGAGACTAAGCAGTTATTATAGCGGTAAGGAGCCGCTTCTTGCAAATATTCCGTACCGGCGGGCCGTTGATCCGCATCCCGCGGGCATCGCTGGCGCCGGTTTGCTTTCAAGTTGTCAACAGCTTGACCGGAATCAATCCACAGCCTATTCACAGGTTAGTAAAGCTGGCTGGCCATTCCTGTGACTGTGGATATTATATATATATTATATAGCTAATTTATCAAAACAGACCTTCCGGAACGTGCGGAATTTGAACCGGCCATGCTTATTTGTGTACACTTACTATAATACTATCGCAGGACTGGCTTCATTTATGGCAGATCGCAATTCTAACAACGCTATCCCGAAACTCAGCCCGGCCCTGATGCTTGTTACGGGCATAGTTCTCACCGCTATACTGGTACTGGGTATAAAGTATTATATCAGCGACGATGAGCAGGCTCCGGCCGCTCCCGCCGCGGTGAAGGAAGATAAAATTTTTAAGGACGAGACGGAAAAGGCTCCGGGCTATAACCCGGCTTACAGGCCTGAAGCCGCAAGCGGTGATTCGCTGGGAATTTTCACTAAAACAAATACCGGTTACGCTAAAGAAGAATCCTCCGCTCCGGCGCGCGGCGGCGCGACAGGCCGGGATATAAAAACTAAGGGGGTGAAACCGGGGCACAAGGCGGCAAAAAAAGCCGGCGCCGCCACGGTTATCCCCAGAATGCAGGCCCCGAAAGCTTTCGGCTCTTCATCTCCTTCCCAGACCGCGCCTAACGGCGCCGGGATGCCGGATATTTCCGCTCTCATGAAGCAGGCGCAGCAAAAGACCGGGCAATAGACCGCGCCAGCAGCCCGGCCAAACCTAACCAAAGCATTCTACCAGTCATTTGAATTGCAGGATCTGTTCTTGCTCTATGATTTATTGCGGCCATTTTCAATAATCCGAGCATATACAAAGTTTTCTGAATTAACCTGAAAACTTCAGTTGGTTCGTCTCACCGGCGAAAGCCGGTGTCCAGATTCCGACGAGGCCTGGATTCCGGCTTCCGCCGGAAAGACGGAATAAAATAATCCTGCTCAAGTCGACGATTTTACGGTTTCAACTGAAACTTTCAGGTTAACTTGGTGAACTTTCTGTTTGTCAGCTTTGTGAACTTCATGTTTAATTCCGGCCTCCTCTTTATCCTGTATATCCTTTTTATAGATGTGGATATTGTGTATAGGTTAAAGTCAGCGGAAATTAGGACATGAATAGACGGGATATGCAAAATGTGGAGGTCACCCCCTGGCAGAATCCAAAAAAACCACGTATACTATTAACGCGATCTAAAGCATTTGAAATGACCGGTAAACTTTAACGGTTCTCTCCCCGGTTTTCGCAAAGGCGGTTTCCGGGTCTTCGGACGGGAATATGGCGAAGAATAGCGCTAACCCTGTTATAATCCTTTCTTCAGTGATGACGGTCACTGTTGTTGGCGGCTTTCTGCTTGTCGTGGATACCGGCATGAACGCGAGAAAAGCGCAGGAACTCCATTTTGAGCTGAATCCCGCCGGCCAGGAGAGCGCCGTTTCCAAGTTCTTTAACGATTTTGAGGTCGGGAAGCAGGTCATAAAAAGCAAGAGCGACCACTTCATGGCCACTTTTTTTGACGACCCCGCCGCGTCCGCGCCGGCTTCGGTGCAGGATGAGACCGCAAGCGGCGAGCCTCCCCGGGAAGAGGGCTCGGCGCCGTACTCGAACCGAAAAAAGTTCTGGGAAGACGACTATTCCGGCCCCGCGGGCGATACTGGGAACGGTTTTCATGCGCTCAGTGACGGCGGCGAGCCGCCCGCGGGAGACAGCCTGAGCGCCGGCCTTGCAGCCGCCGTGGGGGACGGTTCCGCCGCAAAAAGTCTGAACGCGATGCCGGGGCCGGCGCCCGCCGTGAATAAGAGGCCCGCTCACGCCTCGCGAGGGATCTTCGGAAGCGCGGCGACCGGCGACGAGCGCGCTGTGGCGCCGAAGCTGTACGCCGCGCTGTCTGGCGATGGCGCGCCGCAGATCGCGCCGCAGAACCCGGGCCAGCCCTGGGCCGGCGGGTCTTTTTCGGGCGATGGCGGGGGGGGCGGGCGGAAAGGCGGAACCCTGCAGGGCATGTCGGGCCAGAACGGCGGCGCTTCGGTGGGCGGCGCTTCGGAAAACATGAAATCCTCGTCCCAGAGCGATTATAATTCCAAGATGGGCGGCGGAGCCTCGGCCGCGGCTTCGGCGGCGGCCTCGGGCGGCGCCGCTCCCGCTGTTTCCGCGCCGCAGAAAGTTTCCGCCGGCGGAGAAGCCGGCGGCTCGTCGGCAAAAACCGCGGATAAAACGGCGAAGGCCGCTTCCGACGAGAAGACCGGGACCGACGCCGGGACCGGTACAAGCGCGGCGGTCACGCCCGCGGCCGCGGACAGTACCCCTGACCTTTTAAAAACTGTGGTATATGAAAAACTTAACGGGATGGATACGAAATACGTCTCGGCCCAGGAAGCCGCCGGCGCCCCGGATGAAAAGCTGCTGAAGGCCGGCGGAGTAGCGGCCCCTGCGGTTACCAAGAGCCTTTCGGCTTCCGCCCCCGATCCGGAAGACCTGAACAGCCTGTCCGATATGCGCAAGACCGAGCTCAAAAAAGAGCTGCACGTGTTCATGGCCGAGCTGGAAAATAAATACGGGAAAATGACGGACCTCTACCGCACCTCGTGCGACCTGACCCCCGACGTGTGCAAGAACGCCGGGGTCACCGGGAGCTACCTGACCATGACCACCGCAAAAGGCGCGACGATCGTGTTCTCTCTCAAATATGTGACAAGCAAATGGCTGCTTTATACCATGGATTTCAAAGCGCCTAAGTAGGGAAACGGCCACAGCGGCAGGGCAGGTAAGAACCGCCGAAACCCTCCGGCGGTTTTTTATGGCCGCAGGCCGGAGATCGCTTGCCCTCTTCGGCGTAAATTCGTAAAACTATCTTATGTTCGACTCCACCATCTGGTCAGCGCGCAAAAAATATCCGCTTCTTCTTTTTGTTTGCGCTTTTGCCGGCTGCTCTTCGCTGGAAATGCGCCCTGGCGGACGTCATGATGCGCAGGCGCCTGAGCGGTTCAGGCCGCTATACGCCGAGCTGGAACAGCAGCTTGACGAAGCGGAAAGAGCCGCGCTGGAACTGCCCGCAGCCGGTCAAGCCTGCCCGGTGACGGCCCCCAGCCTGTATTTAGCCTCCAGCTATTTCGGACCCGCCGAGCCGGGCACGCAGCGGTGGAAGGACCTTATGACCGCGCTGGACGGCTTTCAGGCTTTGGGCATCGGCGCCGTGTCCCTGATGGTCTCCTTTCCCAACTTGACCGCCGAGGTGAGAGACCCGGAACCTCTGCTGAAATTCTACGGGGCGCTCGCTGGGGAGCTGCGCGCCAGAAAGATGAAGCTGCTGGTAGAGCATTTTGTCTACCCTCCCTCGGCTCCGACCAAAGAGGGCCGGTTCGTGGCGGGAATAAAAAATTTGCCGGACCCGGAGGGGGCTTTCCTGAATTATAAAAAAAAGGAGATAGAGCTGATCCTTCGGCGCGTAAAACCGGACTATCTTTCCATTACTACCGAGCCCGAAACCTATGACCGGTTCCTGGGATTCTCCATATCGGCCGAAGATAATGCCCGCTGGCTGAGCGCGTTTGTCGTGGAACTCTCAAGTTCCGGGGCCAAGGGCGGCGCGAAGCTCGGCGCGGGAGCGGGCGTCTGGGAGCCGGAACGGTATGTTCTGGCCTTCGCTAAAATAAAGGGCCTGGATTATATCGATATACATTTCTATCCGATGAAGCTCGGCTCCGAAAGCCTTTTCCCGAAGTTCCTGAAACTGGCCGCTCAGATCAAAGCCGGGGATCCCTCGAAAGAGCTTGTTGTAAGCGAGACCTGGCTCTATAAGCACGGCGCGGACGAGCCCAAAGGCGTTTTTAACGCCGAAGCCTACGGAAGGAACGCCTATGACTTCTGGGCGCCGCTCGACGCGCGGTTCCTGAAGCTTATGAACACCGCCGGCGCAAAGACCGGCGTTTCCCTCATCGCTCCATATTTCCCGCAGTTCTTCTTTACCGCGCAAAAGTATGATCCCGCGATTGCGCCGAACTGGCCCGCCGGCATGACGGAAGAATGGCGGCGCGCGGTAGAAGCGGCCGGTGAGCATGCCATTTCACCGACGGGGAAGGCGGCCAGGGAAATGATAGAACGATGCAAAGAATGAGCTGTTCCCCGCCTTGCCCTTACTCCTTCAGAACCATAAAATTCAAGATTGAATTTACGTCCCGCCGTCAGCTATAGGTCCTAAGGCTCATACACATAGGACCGATAGACCCTGACAAAGCGCCCCGCCGGCTGGTAACATATACACAGAAGAATTTACTCTCGGTACGAGGAGGACAAAATGTATGAAACCCTTAATGTTCGTTGCAGCAGCGATGCTTTTAATCCCCTCGGTTCACGCCGCCGAGCTCACTGATATCAGCCTCTCTGAGATAGCGGCCGCCGAAATCCCCATACCCGCGCCCGTTGCCGCAATGGAGTCTGAAAAAGCCTTCGACGGCCAGTATCTCTGCTACGGTAACACCTGTTCCATCACGACAGGCGCCACGAACGTATGCTCGGACGGCATGAGGATCGTGGCGGAACGCAAAAAAGGCGAATATAAAGACGAGAACCTCAAGGTCTGGGCCGAATACCAGCGCAATATGGGTAAAAGCGAAAACTGGCGCGACGGCAGTCACCAGAACACGACCGCTACCGGTAAGATAAACCCTTTCCAGGTCGCCTATGTGGTCGTTCCCAGGAATCATAGAGAACTGCTGTATACGACCGCCAAGGTTTGCGTGGTGGCGACCGGCAAATGCATAAACGCCGAAGTGCGGGAGATCGGCCCTGCATTCGGCGAGATCTCCGTCGGCGCGATGATGCAGCTGGGTCTTGACGCGCATCCCTGGGAAGGGCGCTACAACGGCAGGATCACTTACTCCTTCTCCAAATAACCAAGTTCCCGGCTATAGAACCGGTGAGTAAAAAGGCGCCACAAGGCGCCTTTTTGCTTACGCCCGTTCGCGATAGATCAGAATTGTCCGCCTTCAACCACCAATACGCCGGCCGTTTGATAGACATAGCCCCTGATACGCGCCATAGGCTTGTCGGGTTGGTCTGCTAACCTGAAAACTTCAGTTGAAGTTTTCCGCTCGCATAGCGAGCGCCCTCCGGAAGGCATACGCCTCGTCGGGCCGGGCGCGCATAGCCCCGCACTTTGGCCCTTTCGGAAAAAGTGCGGGGCACTGCGCTTGGCCCTCTCCCCCAAGCTTGGGGGAGGGAATTCCTCAGAATAATTCTGTTCCCTAAACATACCAATGAAAACCATTCTGAACTGAGGAATTCAGGCTAAACCCCGCGCCCGGTAAATTCTGCCGTGGTAAATAAAAAACAGCCGGCACCAGGCCGGCTGTTTCCATCAAGGCGGAAGCCCGTTAGAAAGCGAAGGGAGCGTTCGTCCGTATCTCGTCTATATTTCTTCCGAGCTCGGCGGCTATCTTCTTTATGGCGTCGCCGCCCCAGTAGGCGTAGTTCGCGCTGCCCTCGATGGTCTTCGGGAGAGAGGCGAGCTTCTCTATCACCGGTTCCAGCTGCACGGTTTCCATGTGGAGCATGGGGGAGTCCTTTTCACTGATGGCCTGGCCCATGTTCAGGAGGGCTTCCTCTACGGCTTCGGCCGCATCCGCCACGCTGTTCGTATATTCGGCCGGGGCCATGTTCGGACTATTCTGCTGTTGCAGTCCTTGAAGCATGAGGGAAATGGTCTTGAGAGTGTTGGACTGCATCTTCGCCATCATGAGCGGCCTGGTTATGGTCATGTCGACGCCCGCTTTGTTCTTGAAGCCGGAGGGGATGGGGCGTATGATGTAGTAGGCGCAGGTTCCGGCGGGTTGGCCGGTGGATAAATCAGGCTTTACGGCCGGTTCGGTCAGTATGTCGCCGCTTTGGCATTTGAAGTAGCACTTGTCGTTCTTGAAATCGGTGAAAGCGCAGGTGTCCAGGGTGGTCGGGGAAGGTTGGGGGAACGGATGCTGGTCGTGATTTATCTGGTTCCAGACTGAGCCTGCGTCTATCGGCGGCAGCTGGGGCGCGCGGTCTTCTGCGGCGGCGGCTAATGGGACGGCTATGTAGGTCGCGAATATGAGGGCTGAGATTATTTTCATGAATTCTCCTTAATTTCCAACTTGTATTATTCTAGTTTATCAGAATAGCCGGAACCCCGGCAGAGGCAAAAGGCCTTTAGCCCTCAATAAAATGGCCGCGGAGCTATAGGTCCTTTAGCCGGGGGATATGACCGAACAAAAGAACTTATTAGGATAACGGCAGTAAAAAAGGCGCCTGGGGAATAAAGCGGGGCAGCAACCGCCAGGTTGTTGTTCAAAATAGCCCGGGATTTGATAGGATAATAACAGCGCGTAAAAGCGTCCCTTAAGTTCCGGCGGCTAAAAGCGAATGGCTATAAAATTCAGATCATTGTGTTCGGGCAGCGGCGGTAACGCCGCCCTTTTGCGCACCGCCGGGGCGGGCGTGCTTATAGATTTTGCGCCCGGCTGCCAGCGGGACTGCCGGGCCATGCTGCGCGAGCTTAAACAGACCTCGGGCGATTTATCCTCCGTGCTGGTCACTCACGCCCACGGCGACCACATCAACCGCAACTCGCTGAAAGTTTTGAAAGAGGAAGGCATGACGGTGCGTTGCCACCCCAGGGTGCGCCGGCAGATAAAGGATAGGCACGGCGCTAAATACGCCGACATCATACACCCTTTGGAAGACCGGACCGCGATAGGCGACCTGACGGTCAGCCTGATAGAGGTGCCGCATTCTCCCCGCTGCTATACTACCGCGTTCATCCTCACGACCGAAAGCGAAGGGCGGCGCTACAAGGCCGCTGTTTTCACCGACTTTAACGATTTTGCAGACGAACACGTGACACTAGCCGCGGATTCGGACCTGCTCTGTCTGGAGGCCAACCATGACCTTGAGCTTCTTGAGAACTGCGGACATCCCGGTTCCGAATTCCACATGTCCAACCTCCGCACGGCGGAGTTCCTGTACGGCATCTGCGGCCGCAGCCGCAGCCAGCCCAAGGCCGTGGTGCTCGGGCACCTGAGCGAAGACTGCAACAAGCCGCACCTGCCCGTAAAAGAAATAGAATCTTATTTCCGCAAGTACGATCTTCCGGTCAACTTCAAAACCCACGTCTCGCCCCGCTCAACTCCGGGCGAGCTTCTGACTATCAAATAACAGTGCATCTCTTGCACATACTATTCCAATTTGGCGCCTAAAGCTGAGACAACTGACGGACTTTTCATACACCCATAACTGAAAATGACGGCACTGATTTAAGAACCGCAGGATAGCAAGGTTCGGGGTGGCGGCCGGTTGCCCGCGCGCTCCGGGACCGGGTTTATGGGGAAGACGTCCGGGGTCTTCCGTCGGCGTGCGAACTCGCCCCACACACAGTGCGGGGTTCAGACATTTACCGCCATTCGCTCCAGGCCCCGGACGTAAACCCTCAATGGAGCGCGCGGGCAACCGGCCGCCGCCCCTCCAACAATTTTCAGCATATTAGGCCAAAAATTCATATCTGACAAGGTGCCCAATTTGGCACCTTGAATACACTCAAAGTAAAAGCATAGCGGCTAAAGTTATAAATAGGTAGAATTTCCTAAGCTGGGTTTAATAACTTCTTCGGACGGAAATAAGGAAAGGCAGCGGGTGCCTTTTTACAGACAACACTCTTTGAAGCCCCCGGTACTGAAGGAGTCGCGTTATGAAAATGTCCAAACCTTTACCCATCTATAACCGTATTAGGAATATCATCGAATTTGCCCGCGCGGGCGCGGCGCGCTCCGTCAACACGGCGCAGGTGGTGGCCAACTGGCGTGTTGGGCAGGAGATAGTAGAAGAAGAGCAGAAAGGCAAAAGCCGCGCAGACTATGGAGAGCACCTTTTATCAGATCTCTCGGCGCGGCTTAAAGCGGATTATGGACCTGGTTATTCAATTCAAAACTTGCGCTATATTCGGCAGTTCTACCTCAGCTATCCGGAATTATTGGGTTCAGACCAGATTCACCACGCACCTCGTGGCGAATCTTCCGGGGTCCGGTTGGCTGGATTTTCTGCAATTGGCCACGCAGTGCGTGGCCAATCCATGTCGCGCCCGGCTGCCTTAGATGTGGCGAATGAAAAATCCGGCGCAGCACGTCTGAAATCTTTCGCGGTGAAGGAACTCGCCAGTCCTTTACAAATTCCGCACGCATTGCGTGCGGAATCATGGAGACCGGGACAATTGCATTCAGATCTTTCCTGGACGCATTATCGTACGCTGTTGCGCGCGGACAAGGCCGATATCCGGGCCTTTTATGAGATTGAAGCGATAAAGAATAATTGGGCGGCGCGCGAGTTGGAAAGGCAGATAAACAGTCTGTTGTATGAGCGGCTGGCGCTTAGTTAAGGACAAGAAAGGCGTGATGCAGCTCGCAACGAAGGGTCAGACTATACAGACGCCCGTTGATGTTTTCAAGGACCCGGTGGTTATGGAATTTCTGGGCATGCCGGAATCGCCGAAGCTGGTGGAAACAGAAATGGAGCAGGCGATGATTGACAACTTGCAAGCTTTCCTTCTGGAAATGGGCAAGGGCTTCGCCTTTGTCGGGCGGCAGAAACGGCTGACGCTGGACAGTGATCATTTTTATCCGGACCTGGTCTTTTATCATATCATGCTGAAATGTTATGTCATTATCGATCTCAAAGTGAATAAACTGACTCATGGCGACCTTGGCCAGATGCAGATGTACGTTAATTACTACGACCGTGAAATAGCCGGCTCTAAGGACAGCCCGACGATAGGGTTGATACTCTGCGCGGATAAGAACGACGCCGTGGTTAAATATGTGCTGGATAAAAAGAATAAACGCATATTCGCCAGCCGCTACAAACTTCATCTCCCGAGCGAGGCTGAATTACGGTCGGAACTGCGCCGCGAAGTAAGGGAACTGGGCGGATCGCGCAAGGAAGGCGGGAAATGATCAGGAAAAGGTGCCATGAGAAATAAGTATCGGAATAAAGCGGAGTTATCAGGGGAGTCTGTATTCTTTAGGGAGCTATGAACATCGGAAGAAATGAACTATGTCCGTGCGGCAGCGGGAAGAAATATAAACACTGCTGCATGAACGCCGAACCTTCCAGCGAGATAAAGCCGGAAAGCCGGCACGCGGTTCTCATGATTAACGGAACCGGCGATTACGGCGATCCCAAGGCTGATGACGACCTCTTCGCGCGCAATCCCTGGCGGAAATTTGCGGCCCAAAAGATAGTCTATACTTGTATGGTAGCCCCGCAGCTTGAGGAATTGGCAAGCCGGCTGGCGAAGCAGGAGATAACCCGCGGCCAGGACGAAGAGAAAAAGATCATAGGAACTAACAATCTTGCGGGGCTTATCGAGATACTCAAGCAAAACCCCGATCCCTTAAACCAACAGCTCCTGAGGCGTAAGCTTCTTCAATTCGGGGAAGAAGTCGTCCCGTTGTTGCTGGCGGAACTTGGCCATGTCCAGAATGACGCCTTCGTCGAGCAGGCCGTCAGGATAATATACATGTCGGAAATAGACTGCTCCGCCGCTTTGCTCAAGCTGATCTCTTCGCCCATTGACGCTTACGCCCTCTCCTTGATATGCGTTTTACTCGGCCTGCTTGGCAGCGCGGAAGCCTTAAAGCCTTTATGGGACCGTTTCCATTTTTTGAAGGAAAAATATCCGAACGAGAGTTTCTCTGAGGGTCCGTTGATCGGATTATATGAGCTTCGCGAACGTATTAAAAAGGAGCCTGATAAACGATGAAATTCGGACAAGACCCCATGCCGGAAACTCTGGGCCGCTGGCTTTCTGAAATAGCGCAAGCCTATTGCGACGCGCACGAAACCATACCGTTCGGCCTCCTCACCGGAGAGAGCATAACGGAAAAAGAATTATTCCATATAGCGCCCCAGGTATGCCTGAAGATCCGCGGGATTGAAAGGACGGCGGAGAACCTCGACAGGGCTACGGAGGCGATGCTCGCCAGTTATGTGGCCACGAAAGATAGCGCTAAGTATATATTCGGCAACCCGCAACTTGCTTTTGCGTTCGCTTACCTGGCGAGCCATTTTGGAATAAAATTGCTGACGGAAGAGGAAGTATCGGAAATAATGCAGTTCCTGGAATTGCGCCGAATTGAATTCGCAAGAACGATAAACAAGGAAATCAAAAAAACGGCCCGAAAAACGGCGCGCCTGGAGGAGATGTTCCGCCGGTTACCGGAGTAGTAATTAGGAATAGACACCGATTTTAAGAAGTTATAGCAAAAAACTTTTGGAATTAAATTTTGGAGTTTTAGACACGACAGTACGCTTTCGGGGTGGGCTATTAGACTATTTTGAGAAGATACGATTTCGGGAGGTGATATGGATAAATCCCTTGCTTTTTTTGAAGGGCATAAAATACGCCGTCACTACGACGAAAGAACCGAAACCTGGTATTTTTCAGTAGTGGATATAATAAAAGTGCTGATTCAACAGCCGGATTACCAAGCGGCTAGAAATTACTGGAAGGTACTGAAGAACCGATTGAATAAAGAAGGGAATGAGTCGGTTACAAAATGTAACCGACTGAAATTGGAAGAGGCAGACGGCAAATATTACTTAACAGATGTCGCAAACCCAGAAACACTTCTTCGCATTATACAGTCTGTGCCAAGCCCAAAGGCCGAGCCGATAAAACTCTGGCTGGCAAAAGTTGGATATGAGCGCCTGCAGGATATGGCAGACCCAGCAAAATCGGTAGACCGGGCCCGCCAGTACTGGCAGCAGCACGGACGGAGTGAAAAGTGGATACAGACAGCAGCGCATGATGGGCCAGGGAACCCGCAATAAGCTGACCGATTACTGGAAGAACCACGATATCACAAAAGAATCGGAGTACGCTGCCCTGACCAATATTATCCACAAGGAGTGGGCCGGCCTTACCGTAAAAGCGCATAAGGTTGTAAAGGGTCTAAAAAATCAGAACCTGCGCGACCATATGAGCGAGGGGGAACTGATCTTTACCGCGCTTGCGGAATTATCCACCAGGCAGATAGCGGAAACGATGAATGCCACCGGAATGCCTGAAAACACCGTGGCAGGAAAAAAAGGCGGCGGCATAGCCAAAAGAGCACGCATGGAATTCGAGAAAAAAATCGAAAAAAAAGTGGTTACAGGTGAAAATTATTTGCCGCCCAGCGCGAACAAGATATTGGAAAAGCCCGATGATAAGTAAAGTGTTTCATCCGTGAAGTCGTGGCTCAACAGGTTTGTTTTGAGGATAATCGTTTACCACCGGGCGGGTAAATGAGATGTTCCGATATTAAGGGCTGGCCCCGCACTTTGTCCGAAAGGGCCAAAGTACGGGGCAAGCCCCGATTTTGCTATCCTGCGGCTCTTAACCCAAAGCCGACCAGCTAAGAGTGTTATTCTGATATGAAAATTTTAATTGCGCCGAACGCGTTTAAGGGGACTTTGGGACCTTTGGAGGCCGCTCGCGCCATCGCCATGGCTGTTAAGCAGCTCGCGCCAAAAGCCGAGATAACGCTGATGCCGGTCTCAGACGGGGGGGATGGGCTGCTCGAAGCCTTCATTTACCACGGCCACGGCGGCAGGCGGACCCTTACCGTCCCAGGCCCCACCCTTAAACCCGTGCACGCCAACTGGGCCCTCGCCGGCGACACCGCCGTCATAGAAATGGCTCAGGCCTCGGGACTTAAATACCTCTCTAAGAACGAGCTCGCACCCCTCTACGCCACCACCTTCGGCGTCGGCCGCCTGCTGCGCGCCGCCGCGCGCGCAGGAGCCCGAGCCGTTATGGTCGGCCTCGGCGGCAGCGCTTCCAACGACGGCGGCGCCGGCTGCGCCGCGGGCTTCGGCTTCAGACTGCTGGACAAGAACGGCGTACAGGTCCCGCCCGGAGCCATGGGGCTGCTGAAACTTGAAAGGATAGTCCCGCCAGCCGCCGCGAAAGGCGGGCTAGGACAAATGAAGATCACCGCTTTAACCGACGTCAATAACCCTCTGACCGGCCCGCGCGGTTCGGCCAGGGTCTACGGTCCTCAAAAAGGCGCCGGCCCCGCCGAGGTCGCCCTCATGGAGCGGGCGCTGCTCCATTATGCACGCGTCGTAGACCGGGAACTCGGCCGCGACGTCAGAAAAATTAAAGGCGGCGCGGCGGCTGGCGGGCTCGGGGCCGGACTTTACGCTTTTTTCGGGGCCGAGCTGGTGTCCGGGGCGGAGTTTACGCTGAAGATGCTGGGTTTTGAGGCCGCGCTAAAAAAATGCGACCTTGTCATCACAGGGGAGGGGCGGTTCGACTCCCAGAGCTTCCGTGGTAAAGCGCCCGTGGCGGTGGCGCGGCTGGCCGCGCGCCATAAAAAGCCGGTTCTCCTGGTCTGCGGTTCCTGCCGGGTTAAGGACAAGCGCACGCTGCGGGATAACGGCATCAGCCGGGTCATCTCTCTGGACGAGTTCCTGCCTTTAACGGAACTTCTGCGGACGCCGGCCGACGCCATGACCAGTGGTTTACTGCTTTCCGGAGCGGCGCTCTACAGCTTCCTTTTGAAAGATCCCCAAAAAATCGGATAAAAACTTTTTGATGAGCTCCGGCATTAATCCCGGAGGTCCCAAATCCTCTTTTATCGGAGGATCCGGGAAAGATTGAAATCTTGGGCGATTGTATTATATGATAAACTTGAAACTCGCGAAGTTACCGTTATATCCGCAAAAATCAGATAAAACTGATTTTTGGGGACCATGGGAATGAATCTGTCGAGGAAATGCTTTTTGATGTGCGCCGGCATTAATCCCGGAGGTCCCAAATCCTCCTTTACCGGAGGATTTGGGATATCTTAAGGTTTTAAATGAATTTTATTCGTTTTTTTTCAGTCCTGTTGTTCCTGTCTGCGGGGCGTCTTATGGCCGCGGTCCAGGAACCGGCAAAAACTGACGCTCCAGCCGCGCGCGCGGGCGATCCCGCCGCGACGGCTTTAAACATCCTTTCGGTCAAAGAAATAGGGCCTCTGCTGGCGCCTCAGAAATCATCATTCCCTGTGGTCGGGCAGGCCGGCAACTACTCCGTGGCTCTGGGCGACGGCCGCACCCTCTGGTTGCTGAACAATATCTGGACGGGCGAACTTAAGGGTAAGGGCGAAGTTTCGCTCTGGGGCATCATCGAGGGCGGGATGGCGATCCTCGAGGCCACGTCACCTTATTCGGCCGCCGGGACGCTCAGCTATATCGCCGATGAAAACAAGTGGCCGCTGCCTATCTGCCCCTCGGATTTTACGGAGAACGCGCCGGTGCGAAAGTTCTGGCCCAGGGCCGGGTTAAAGACCGATTCCGGCTATTACGCCTATTATTCCATAATGAATAATTTCGGCCCCGGTGTCTACGACTACTTCAGAGTGGGGCAGGGCCTGGCCGTGGCGGAAACGCCCGAAGGTCCATATAAGTTGCTGAAGAACAGGGATTCTTACGCTTTATGGGGGGATATCGAGCCCGCTTTCGGCTCCGCGCTTCTGCTTGACCAGGATGGCTGGCTCTATGTTTACGGCCGCTACGCTGTCGAACCGGGGAAATATTCGGCGGCTCTGGCCCGCGTCCGCCCGGACAGCGCCGGCGACACCGACGCTTACTATTATTTCGACGCTGAGTCTTCTTCGGACACCTGGACGGACGACGTTTCCAATGTCTCGCCCGTGCTGGAGAATATGCCGGAGGAATTTTCGGTCTCTTATAACGAGCATCTGAAGGCCTACCTCGCGCTATATCAGGACGCTGAGACCGGCGCGGTGCGGCTCAGAACGGCCCAGTACCCGTGGGGCCCGTGGGGCGAGCCTAAAACCGCGCTTTCCTGCAAAAAAGAGGAATATTGTTTCGGCGCAAAAGAGCAGGCCGCCTTTTCATCGGAAAGCGGGGAGAAGATATTCTTTACCGTAGAAAAAAAGAACATGCCGTACTTCTACGAGCTGGTGTTCGATTAGATTCTGACAGGGAAAGGAGCGCAAAATGGCCGAATTTAATATTCTGGTGATAAACCCCGGGTCAACCTCCGACGAAGTAAGTTATTACCGCGGAGAAACCCTGGTTTTCCACAAAGTGGAGCGCTACAGCCCGGAAGCGCTCAAACCCTACGATAAACAAAAGATCACCGCCCAGTACGATTTCAGAAAGAAGATGGTGCTGGGCGCCATGGCCGAAAATAAGGTGGAGCTTTCGGAAGTCCACGCCGTCATCGGGCGCGGCGGCCTGCTCAGGCCTATAGAAAGCGGCACTTACGTGATAAACGACAAGATGATCAAAGACCTTAACGATTCGCCGATGGGCGACCATGCCTCCAATCTCGGCGGGATACTGGCCAAAAGTATCGCCGACACCTGCAAGGTCCCGTCTTTTATCGCCGATCCGGTGGTCGTGGACGAACTGGACCCGCTGGCGCGCTATTCCGGCATGCCCGAGAATCCCCGCATCTCAATCTTTCACGCCCTGAACCAGAAGCGCGTAGGGCGCCACGCCGCGCGAAGCCTCGGCAAGCCGTACGAGGAGTGCAATCTTATAGTCATGCACGGCGGCGGCGGCGTCTCGGTGGGCGCCCACAAACTGGGCCGCGTAGTGGACGTCAACAACGCGCTGGACGGCGACGGCCCTTTCACTCCGCAGAGGAGCGGCGGCGTGCCCGCGGGCGGGCTGGCTAAAATATGCTTCTCCGGAAAACACTCGCTGCCCGATATTAAGCTGAAGATCAAAGGCCGCGGCGGCATGATAGCCTATACCGGCACGTCCGACATGATCGCCATCGAAAAATATATCCAGACCGGCGAGATCGTTCCCGGCTCCGGCCTGGACACGGCCGTTATTACCAGAGAAAAAGCGAAGGAGACCGTGCTGGCCATGGCCTATCAGATGGCTAAGGAGATAGCCGCGATGACCGCCGTTCTAGAAGGCAAGGTGGACGCCGTGGTGCTGACCGGCGGTCTGGCTTATGATAAAATAATCGTGCCGGAATTGAAGCGCAGAGTGGGCTGGATCGCCCCGGTGATGCTTTTTCCCGGCGGCGACGAGATGTCCGCGCTTCGGGTAGCGGCGGAGACCGCGCTGAAGCATCCGAAAAAGGTCCGCAAATACTAAGTTGAGAATTTAGCGGTAAAATTAAAATCAAGAGAGGGCCAACATGATTAAATTCAGGAATTTTGACGAACTTTTAGCGATGGTGACCGGCAAGACAAATCGGATAGTAGTGCCCGGCGCGAACAACGACGAGGTGCTTGAAGCCTGTAAGATGGGAGTGGACTTTAAGATAATCTCGGGCGGAGTGCTGATCGGCCCGAAGGTCCAGGTCGGGGCTATGGCCGCCAAAGTGGGCCTGCCGCTGGATAATTTCGAGATAATCGACATGACCGATCCCGCCGAGATGTGCAATAAGGCCGTAGACCTGGTCCGGGCCGGCAAAGGCGATTTTCTGGTCAAGGGCCTGGTCGACACCAAGTTCTACATGAAAGCTATCCTGCGCAAAGAGATCGCCGCCGTGGAAGAGGGCACGGTGCTCAGCCATTTCGTGCTGTTCGAGCTTTCCAATTATCATAAGCTTTTCGCGCTCACCGACGCGGCCATAATGATCTCGCCGACGCTGGAAGAAAAGGCCAAGATAACCCGCAACGCGGTGCAGCTGATGCGCATGCTTGGCGTGAGCACGCCCAATGTGGCGGTGATCTGCCCGGTGGAAAAGCCCAACCCCAAGATCCCCAGCACGCTGGACGCCGTGGAACTCGTCAATATGTCCAAGGACGGCCGGATAAAGAACGCGGTGGTGGAAGGACCTTACGACGTCTATATCGCCTTTTCGAAAAAGCTGGCTGAGGAGAAAGGCATAAAGGGCGCGGTGCCCGGCGAGACCGATATCGCGCTGCTCCCTGACCTGGATTCCGCCAATCCGATGTATAAGGCGCTTTCGTTCTTCGGCGCCGGCATGAAATCGGCCACTGTGCTGGCGGGCTGCAATATCCCGGTCATCCTGCCTTCCAGGACGGATTCGCCCATGACCAAACTGCACTCTATAGCCCTGGCGTGCTTCCTCAAGGACGCCGGTGTGCCGGCTTAAGCAAGGATTAAGTAGTAAGTACTAAGGATTAAGTATCGAGCTCAAAAAAATGCTTTAAACTTAATACTTACACCTTAATCCTTTCTACTAATCGATAACGGAATTTAAGCCGCAGGCTTAAATTCATAAGGAGAATAACTATGTGGGATTTTTTAAAGAAGTTCAAGAAAACCGAATCTAAAGAGACCGCGGCCGTGAAAGAAGCCCCGGCCGTTAAACCCGCGCCGGCACAAAAAATCGCGCCGACTCCGGCCAAGCCGGTCCAGTCTGTGTCCCCCGCCGCCGCAAAGACTCCGGAAGCGGCTGCCGCATCGGTTCCTGCGGCGCCCGCCGTTAAGGCTCCGGCAGCTCCTCCTCCCGCCGTCCCTGTTCCCGCGGCGCCGGAAGCCGTGAAGCCGCCCGCGGAAAAGACCGACGAAGAACTTGCCGAGGAACTCAACAGCATCTCGCCTGAGATATTATCACAGGCTAAGAACCCTGAGATGCGAAAGATGGTCATAAGCATCTACCGTAAAATGCTTGTGGATGGCGTGGATGTGAATAACGATAAAGAAGTGAAAAAATGGCTTAAAAAACATCCGGAAGTCGCCGCCGGCGGCGATACCCATAAAATTGAAACGGTTAAACGGACGGAACCGAAAGTGGGCAGGAACGATCCTTGTTATTGCGGCAGCGGCAAAAAATACAAAAAGTGCCACGGCGCCGGCCAGTAAATTTATAGAAAAACAACAACACACCACGGAGACACAGAGAACACAGAGGTTCACGGAGAAGAACCGTTTGTAATTTGTAAATATTTTTTAAGTAAATATCTCGGTGTCCTTTGTGACCTCCGTGTCCTGTTGGATACGGTTGAATTGTGTCGCTTTGCTCCACCCTGTGGTTTTCTTGTAGTTGAGCAGTTACCAATTAGCGATAAAAGAGAGCCCCCGGAATTTTCGGGGGCTCTCTTATATGCCTAAAAACCAGTCTCCGCTTATTGCCAGTTTACAGCGGGAACGCTTTTCATCTCCTGGGGAACGGGGAGGTCGTCGTTGACACCCTTGATCTGCTGGGTCAGGTCCTTGAAATTGCCCGCGCCGTCCACGCCGTAGGTCCAGGTGCCGCCTTTGGTGGAAAGCGGGGTGGAGAGTATCCAGTTCAGGTCGGACTGCAAATAAGCCACGGGATGAAGCTTGGTGCCGATATTCATCGGGTCGGACATCTTCACGGAAAGGTCGAATTTCCAGCCCCACATGATGTTTATCTCTACGGGCTGCACTGTGAAATTGGTGATGTAAACGCCTTTGGTCTCGTCCTTTGCCGGTTCTTTTGCCGGGGTCCTGCCGGCTGAGGTCTGGGCGAAGGTGCTTGCCGACATCGCCGAGCTGCCGCCGTCTTCAGTGCCGCCGTAGAAGAAAGAAACCTTGTACTTGATATTGATGACGTCTATGCCCATGCGGTTGGTGACTTTATAGCTGTAAATGATCTCTTTGGGGCCTTTCCAGCCGGTGATATTGCCCCAGTTGAAGGAGAAGCCGGGGATGGCGCTGGCGAAGGCGGAGCCGGATCCGCCGGAAGGCGATCCGCCGCTGATAACGCCCCAGGCGGTCGCGCCGGCGTTTACCAGGGCTCCCACCGCCAGAGGGTTTTTATTCATGCCGGCAAGCCCGGCCAGTTCGGGCATTTTTTCCGGGGTGACCGTTTTGCCGCTGTCGGCTTCGGTGAACGATACGGTTTCATCCTTTATCTGATAGTAGGAGGGGTCTTTTACATCCTGCGAATATCCTGCCAGAGGGCTAAGGGTTAAGATCGTAAGAAGGGTAGCGGCGGTCGTGAATGTGTTTTTCATGGTTCCTCCTACTGTCCTATATAGTCTAGCTGACGAAAAAAAAACCACAAGGGAGCAAAGGCCTATAAGGACCTGGGCCTTATGGTTCTTAGGAGACGGCAGCGCCGGTTTTTTGCGCTGTACAGGCCTTCAAGACTGAACCTTCAGCAAGCGGATTACCATTTAAAATGTTAGAATTAATACCCGTTGCCGCGGCGGGTTTCCCGCGGCGTTATTTCGGGCCTGGTCTTGCGGTCCGTAACGTAGAGCGCCTGTTTGGGAGGGATCCTGTGAAGAATAAAATAGCCATAGTTAAAAAACCCTGGGGACAGGAAAACATATTCGCCTCCGTTCCGAAACTGTATCTGGGTAAGATACTGATAATCAATAAAGGCGCCCGCCTGAGCCTTCAATATCACACGAAAAAGCACGAGACCCTTTATGTGCTCAAAGGCAAATGCCTTATGGAGATAAACGGGAAAGCTATGGTGTACAAGCCGGGCGAAGCGGTCTCGCTCCCAGTGGGCGCCAGGCACCGCTTTGCCGCGCCTTACGGACGGGTGACGCTGCTGGAAGTTTCCACCTATCATCCCGACGATACTATAAGGCTGAAAGACGATTACGGCCGCTAAAGAATACGGCATAAATATCTAAAACATCTCTCACACGAAGCCATGAAGGCACAAAGAAGAACAGAAACTGCGATTTACATGGATGCACAGGATATACGGGATAAAGCGGAAGTCTGAAATTAAACACGAAGCTCACAAAACTGATATAACAGAAAATTCACCAAGTTAATACAGAAAAACTTTGTGTTCTTTCCGTTAGGAACTTTGTGTCCTTAGTGGTCGCTCCGAAATCCTGCTCATCCTGGATATCCATGTTGATCTTTGCCGGATCTGCCTTTTCTTCGTGCCTTCGTGGCTTTGTGTGATATCTTCCCGGAAGCGCGGTCCTATCCTCCTGCGGGCAAAAGTCCGGTTTTACAGCCCGTTAGGCCCTTGACAAAACCAGTCTTTCCCTTTATCCTATGTATAGGTATAAAGAGCGTTTATGCGGAACCATATGATCAACCTTCATTGCGGGTTGCGCCTTGCCGTACTTTCCCTGTTCTTCACGGGGACGTCCGCTTTTTGCGCCCGAACCGAAGGCGATAGGCCCAATGACGGTTCCGCCGCTATGGTCCCGGGCGCGCTGCCGTTCCCGCAGCATCCGGCGCACGACAACATCGGGCCTAACGACTGGAAACCGTTCCCGCGCGGCGGGGATTACCGGACCTTCAGGGAAAATATTTACGCTCACCCGGATGTTTCATCCAGGGCTCTTATAAAACTGCTAAACGGAATGCCGCCGGACAGGGCACGGGAATTCGTTTCGCGCAATGACGGCCCGATAGGCAGGCTGATGTCGCGCCTGGACCAGGCGTCCGGTTTCGGCATGGTAAACGCCGATACTTACGGCGACATAACTTCACAACTCGTTCCCTTCCACATCAATACGGTAAAAGGCCGCGAAAATCCCCCCGGCGGGGCCGGCCTCAAGGCGCTGAACAGGAAGGAGCCGCTTGACGCCGTCGTGGACGCCAGAAGAGTGATGGATTCGGGCGATCAGGACAAGACGACTGCGGCTTTAAAGGACCTTAAGGACGGTTATCCCAACGACTCCGGCGTGCAATCCGCAGTAGCGCAATATTATAACGAACTTAAGCAGTACGACCTGGCCGCTACGGCTGCGTCCGACGCTATCAATCTCGATCCTGGCAACCCGGATTCTTATAAGGCGCGGGCTCTCGCCAGGGTCTCGCTGCAGGACCGTAAAGGCGCCATAGAGGATATCAAAAAGGCCATGGAGATGGATCCGCAGGACGAGTCGGCCAAGATCCTGTCGGCCCTGGTCGACAGCAAAAAAGAGCTGACCGGCCTTAAATCGCTGGCTTCGCTGGAGGAGATGCGCAAGGACGCGAACGGCGCCGACGCTTCCGGTTCCGCCAGGACCGACGCCGCCGACGGGGATGCAGCCGGGCAGAGCGGCGCCGCCGATGCCGGCTCACAGCCACAGGATTACGCCAAGTCCAACGTCTATCTTAAAACCGCCTCGTCCAAGAATCAGCTGGGCGATTACGATGCGGCGTTAAAATACGCGGGCCTGGCCATAGAGAAGAACCAATCGAATCTTGGAGCTTATCTCGAAAGGGCGAACGCCCAGAATTTCCTCGGCCATTACGACGAAGCGGTGAAAGACACGACTTATGTCATAGAACACGATCCCTCCAATGCCCAGGCGCTGAACATGCGCGCGTGGGCGCTGAACCGCAAGGGCCTGTCCAAGGACGCCGAAACCGACGCGAACAAAGCGATAGGGCTTAACCCCGAGTTCGCCGACGCCTGGTACAACCGGGCGCTGGCCTATGAGAAGCAGGGCAATTATAAACAGATGCTGGAAGACTACCGGCAGGCCGCTTTTTTGAACAGCGCCTACGGCGCGCGCTTTCAGGACGCCGTGGCCCAATATTCGAGCCAGGTCGCGGATTTCACCTACAGCAAAGGCGCGGAATACGCCGGCAGGGAAATAGCCATGGCCTCCGCCGCGAAACCCGGTTCCGGCCTGAAGCGGTTCATCGTTCTGCTGGTCTTCACTCTGACCGGAGGCGTGCTGGTGGCTTTGGGGCTGCTGCATATCGTTACTTCCGCCAAAGATAAAGCCGGGGCCGAGGGCAAACAGACCCACCCCGGAGAGCTCTCGCCCTCCATCTTCTACGAGGGTGTGGCCACTGGAAAATATAAGATAGAGCGCAAAATAGGTTCGGGCGGGATGGGCGTCGTCTATGAGGCCGTCGATCAGTCGCTGGGCAGGACCGTGGCCATTAAAAAAATGAACGACGAGATCAAGGTCGACGAGCGTGAAAAGCAGCGCTTCCTGGAAGAGGCCCGCACCGTGGCGCTTTTGCATCACCCCAATATCGTGGAGATACACACGATTTTCGAGGAGGACGGCAATATCTACATGGTCTTCGAATATGTGGACGGCGGAACGCTGGACACGATACTGCATAAGGAAGTACAGATGCCGTTCGACCGGGCCCGCAGGATCTTCGACGAGGCGGCCAAGGCCCTTTCCTACGCCCATTCCAAGAACGTCGTTCACAGGGACCTGAAACTTTCCAATATCATGATCACTTCCGACGGCGAGATCAAGGTTATGGATTTCGGCCTCGCCAGGCACGCGCAGGAATCTCTCGCCCGCATCTCGAGCCGCGAGGTGGTCGGCAGTCCGGCGTATATGCCGCCCGAGCAGGACCTTGGCGTTTCCTCGAAAGAGTCGGATATCTATTCGCTGGGCGTCTGCCTCTACGAGTCCCTTACGGGCGTGCTGCCCTTTAACGGTCCCGATTTCCACTATCAGAAGGAGCGCGAGCTCTACCAGCCGGCCAGCGCGTGCGTCCCCGGCCTTCCCAGGGCGGTGGACGATCTTATCGCCAAAGCGCTGTCGCCGGACCCCGGCAACAGGTTCAGGACCGCCGATGAATTCCGGCAGGCCCTGCTGAGCATCGTCTGACCGGCCGCCGATACGCTATTTACTGCATTCACCTTTCTCCCGAATAATGAAACACCGGGCTGGTGTACTTTGGGTTATTAACCGCGAGATGCCCACTGGGGGTCCTGCCGACGGGTAGCCTTTTCGCGTTCTCGGGCCCAGTGTCCGTAGCAAAACATAACTTCAGCGTAGTCCACCCGGCAACCTGCGGGATCAAAAAGGCTACCCATCGTCACCCCTCGATTAAGCTTACGCATAGTATGCTTCTCTGGCAATAGACACGGCATTCCCTTAAACTTAAACAACATTGTCCCACCCTATAATCATGATACATCCATGATTACCCGCCCGGTGGAAAACGAATATCCTTATTGGCTTTGTGAAAGAAGAAATGTTTGTAAAAACACGGGGCTCGCCCCGCACTTTGGCCGGTTGCCGGAAAAAGTGCGGGGCAAGTATTGTAAAATAATCTCATATGAAGAACCGTATCCATGCAACTTTGCTGAGGCCGTTATTTTTCTTTTTAGTCCCGATCTTTTCGGTCACCGTTTGCTTTGCCGGAGGCGTCGTTAAGGATACCGCCCCCATGCCCGATGTGCTCCAGGAAAGCGCGGCCGCTCCCGCGCCCGCGGCAGTTTCCACTTCGGTTTTTTCGCTGGGGGCGATGGCTGACGAAAAATACGACCGCGGCATCGCCCTTATGTACCGCCTGGAATTCGACAAGGCGGAAGAGCAGTTCAGGGAGATCATCAAGGTGGATACGGCCAATCCGGCGGGGTATTTTGCGCTGGCGGCCCTCTCCTGGTGGCGCTATTCGCAGAACTTCGACGTGCAGGCTGATTTTAAAGACCTTGAGCTCGAATTCATGAGGAACGCGGATACGACCATTAAGGTCTGCGAGGAGCGCCTGAAGAAAAAACAGGCCCTCGACCAGACGTATTTTTTTATGGGCAGCGCCTATGGCCTGAAGGGGCGCTGGTACGCCGTTCAGCGGCGCTGGTTCAAAGCTTATGTTAACGGCAATAAGGGCCGCAAACTGCTTGGCAAAGCGGTCAAGGAGAACCCTGAACTTTACGACGCCTATCTGGGCCTGGGCATTTTCGATTATTTCGCCGACACTCTGCCCGGCGCGCTCAAGATACCCGCCCTGCTGTTCGTCAGAGGCGACAGGGTCCGGGGCATCTCCGAAGTTAAACTGGCGCAGGACAAGGGCCGGTTTTTCTCGCTGGAGGCCCGGCTCTTTTTAGTGGAGATCCTTACCAGGCACGAAAAAAATTACACGGCCGCTCTGGAAGAAACTGAGAAGCTTAAAGCCGGAGACCCGTCCAATCTGTTCTTCCGTCTTGGCGAGATACTTACTTTGATCCACGCGCAGGACTGGCAGAGGGCGCTGGACGAATGCGGCAAATTCCTGGCCGATTACAGGAACAAGCCTTCACCGGGCATAACGCAGCAGCTTTCGCTGATCTACCTTTCGGCGGGCGATTCCTGTCTGGCTCTCAACAAACCGAAGGAGGCCGCCGTATGGTATACGGGCGGCATAGCGGATACGAACTTTCCGAAAAAGGGCTGGATCACCTACTGCTATCTAAGGCGCGGCCAGGCCATGGACATGCTGGGCAAGCGAGCGGAGGCCGTAATGGATTACAAGACCGTCCTTGCCCGTGATAATTTCTGGGATTCGGGGGAATATGCCGAGGACGGCATCTCCAAGGCGGTTGACTTTAAAGAAGCCTACCGCCAGCTGATAGAAGACTGAACTTCAGTAACTGCTCGGCAGGAACGCTGATAAAGCAGCTTTGCATGATTATCGCTGATCTGCGGGCAGCATATGTTTCTGCGTCATCCGCGTTCTATTTTTGAAGCTCGACATAAACTCCGAACGAATTAAACGCAAAGGTCACAAAGTTCATTAAACAAAAAGTTCACAAAGTTTATATAAACAGCTTAGAGCGCTTATCCGTTCCGAACTTTGTGTGCTTTGTGGTTAATTTTTTTATCGCATTTTTATTTCTTTTTGAGGTTGTATCCAGACTGACGTATGTTTAGGGGATGTCTGGAGTTTATTGAGCGAAGAAGGACTTTTTGATACCGTCAAGTATGAACTGCATGGCGGTGGCGGCGAGCATCAGCCCCATAAGCCTGGTCGTTATGTTCATGGCTATGGGGTTTATCTTTTTAGCTTTCTTAATTGAGAAGCGGAAAGTAAAATAGCAGACGAAGCCCATCGTTACGAAAAGCAGATAGAGAACCGCGTCATGAAAGATGGTCCTGGCTTTTGATTGGAGCAGTACGGCCGTGGTAATTGCTCCGGGGCCGGAAAGCATCGGTATGGCCAGCGGCGTTATTGAGATATCGTCCTTCTGTATGCCTTCCTGTTTTTCCTCTTCGGTTTCCTGAACTTCGGAGCGCTTGGCGCGCAGGCTGTCCAGCGAGACCAGCAGCAGGATAAGGCCGCCCGCCATTTGGAAAGCCGCTATAGTTATGCCGAATATCTCGAAAAGTTTATTGCCGGTGAGCGCGAACAGTATAAGAACGCCGGTCGCCGTGATGGAGGCCGTGCGGGCCATCCTGAGCCGCTCGGCCTCCGTGTTGGATGGTGTCATCGCGAAAAAGGTGGGAATGGCCGCCAGCGGATTGATGATGGCAAATAGCGCTCCGGCGCTCATCAGGGCGAATCTCATTAGTTCCATAGGGATATAATATATTTAATTGGCATGAAGACTACAAGGCCCAGTGGATAGTGGCGAGTGATTAGTGGTCGAGATCCGAATAGCGCATATTTGAAATATGCTTCCCATTCACCCGAAAGCTTCAGTTGGTTCGTCCCACCGGCGACCTGCCCCACCGTGAAACTGGGGGGGAGGCCGGTGTCCAGATTACGCCTTGGCCTGGATTCCGGCTTCCCTCCTCCGCCGCTGCTGCGAAGGGCAAGTCGCCGGAAGGACGGAATAGAAGAATCCCAAAAGCGTCGTTTTTTTAGTTCAATTGAGGAATTTGGAATAAATCAACCCCAATCCTGTTCATCCTGTATATCCATGTGAGTTTTTCTTTTTGTTTTAGGGTTATAGAATATTGCCCTTGACAAAATAGTTATACGGACGTATAATTATACGAGAGTATAATAACTTGGGAAAAACTATGGCAAGACCACCTTCAGGTACGGACCTTAAACTTAAAGCGGCCGGCAGAAAACTTCTGCAAGAGAAGGGTATAACCGGCCTGAGTGTGCGCGAGGCCTGCCGGGTCGCCGGAGTGAACACCGGTATGTTCCATTATTATTTCGGCTCCAAGGACGAATTCCTAAAGGCCGTTATGAAAGAGATGTACGCGGAATTCATCCTGAATTTCAAGACGGGAGTCTCCGTGGCCGGAGACCCGCGGGCGCGGCTAAAGAACGCGCTTATAGAGGTGGGCAAATTCGCGCGGAGCATGCGCGGGGCGGCGCCGATGGTCTTCGCGGACCTGTCTTACGGAAATAAAGAAGCTTTCGCGTTCTTCAGCTCGAATTTTACCGAACATATCAGCAGACTCGCCGAGCTGGTCGGCGAGTGCCGCCGGGAGAGCTCCGCTAAAGACCGCTCCATTCCGTTTATTATAGCCGCGATCATCCCTGTTATGATATTCCCTGTGCTGATGGGCGGCATTATGGAAAGGAACGGCGTAAAGAAGCTTGCCGGCCAAAGTCTTGAATCTTTGCGCGAGGAGCTGTTCTCGGACGAGGGTATCGCCGAGAGGGCCGAAATAGCCGTAAGAGGGATAGGATTATGAAACTTGTCGTATTGCTTCTCCTGCTGCAAAATACCGCGCGCGCGGCGGGATCGACTACGCCGCAGTTAAGTTTTACTACGGAGAGTACAGTATCGACTACGCCGCAGTTAAGTTTTACTACGGAGAGTACAGTATCGACTGCGCCGCCGGTAAGTCTTGTTACGAAGAGTTCCGCCTTCAGCGTCACGCTGAAGGCCGCCGAGGAAAGCGCTCTGGACTCGTCGAACGTATACAAGGCGGCAAAGCTCTCGGCCGAGGCCGCCGCCGAGGCCGCCAAAGCGGCCGGCTCGGAGCTTAATCCGCGCCTGGCGCTGGAAGGCGGCCTGCGCTATAACGCGGTGGTCCCGCAGATAGCTCTGCCGGCCAATTTCGGAGGCGGGCGGCCTCTCGGTGACAATTGGAATTATACCGTGGGTCCGTCCGCATACTGGACGCTTTACGACGGAGGCTTAACGCGCTCGCTTTACGAAAGCGCCCGCAGACAGGCCTCCGCCCGCTCGGCCGAGGCCGAGAACGCGCGGCGGCAGACCGTTCTGAAGGTCCGCACCGCCTATTTCCAGCTTCAGCTCGCGCTGGAGCGTGTCTACCTGATAGGCGAGAACCTTCAGGTCTCGCTGAGCCAGTTCAAGGATATTTCACAGGGAACAAAGGCGGGTATGCGCAGCCGCCTGGACGAAATACGAGCTGGCCAGGAAACACTGGCCAGCAGGCGCGACCTGCTGAGGGCCAGAGCGGACCTTTCCGGCGCGCTTCGCGAATTCGGTTTTGCCTCGGGCATCGAACTTCCGGCTGGGGCGGCTTTACCGCTGGATTCCAGAATGGCCGGCCGGGATTACGGCGGATCGGAGCCCGCTTCGCTGTTCATTAAGGCCGAATCATATGAGACTATCTTAAGCCGTCTGATGCCGGCCGCGCAGGGCGCAGTGGATAAAGAACTTCCGGCGGTCAGGGCTTTTAACGATTCATCGCGTTCATACAGGGCTTCGGCCGGCGCTTATTACGCCGAAAAGTTCCCGCGTCTGACCCTGGGGGCGCGCAGCTCGCTGGATTATCCGAACGGACCTAATCTGTATTCCTTCGTTCAGAATTCCGCCTCGCTCGCGCTCAGCCTGCCGCTTTTCGAGAGCGGGCGCTCGGCTGAAAAAGAAAAAGAGAGCTCTTTGAACGCCGCCTCGGCCCTGCGGAACAGGGACGAGGCCGCCCTCGCGGCTAAAAAGGATTTTGATAAAGCGCTGGACGCCTACAACGCGCTGATGGCCGAAGAATCGATAAATATTGAGGCGCTGGACGACGCTTCGGAGGCGGCCAGGCTTGCGTACGAGGCTTACAAGGCCGGCGAAGGCACCTGGCTGGACGTAGAAAGCGCCAACCTCAAGGAGCTGCAGGCAAAAACCACCGCCGCCGAGACCAACGCGGAAATACTGTTAAAACTGGCCGTGCTGGACAGTTTGACCGGGAGCGTGAAATAGTATGAAGAAGATAATACCGCTGGTGATCATTCTGGCCGCGGGCGCGGTAATTTACCTGAAAGTGAGGAACGGCGGGGATTTCCGCTACAGCGGCACGATAGAGGCCACCGAGATAGACCTTTCGTCGCGCATCTCGGGCGTGATAGGCTCGTACGGCGCCAAAGAGGGGGACCCGGTCAGAAAGGGTTCCGCGATAGCTACCCTGGACGGCGACGACCTGCGGCTGGCGGCCGGCATAGCCGAAGAGGACTTTAAGCGCGGCGAGGAACTTTACAAGAGCGGCTCGTTCTCCAAAGAGAATTACGACCGCCTTAAATACAAGCGCGACGATTCCGCGCTGCGGGTCCAGTGGTGCGCGGTAAAGTCGCCGGTTTCCGGACGCCTGCTGTACACCTACAGGGAGGCGGGCGAGCTGGCTGCCCCCGGCACGAAACTGGCCACGGTGGCCGACCTCTCCGAGGTCTGGTCTTATATTTACGTGCCGCACGATATGCTGGCCAAAATTAAGCCGGGCCTGCCTGTTAAGGGATATTTGCCCGAGTCGGACGACCGGGAATTTCCCGGCAGGATCTCCGTTATCTATTCCGAGGCGGAATTCACGCCTAAGAACGTGCAGACCCGTAAAGAAAGGACAAGGCTTGTTTTTGCGGTCAAGGTGAGCTTCCCGAACCCGGATGAAACGCTGAAGCCCGGCATGACCATAGAAGTCAAACTGCCGGAGTAAAGGCAGTCACAGGTTTCAGGTCACATGTCACAAGCCAGAGTTAAAATAAAATTAGGATTTTCCGGCAGGCTCTGTCATCCCCGCGATCTGTAGACGGCCTGCCCCACCGGCAGTGTGGTGGGGGGATCCATTAGAGAAGAAGAAATTATGGATTCCCGCCAAAGGCTTGCGGGAATGACAACTTGATGACATATGACTGGCGCCTTGAGCCTTATTTATGAACTCTTTTTCTATTAAAACCGAAAATCTGCGGAAATCCTTCGAGAAAACTATCGCGCTGCGCGATGTTTCCTTCGATTTTTCCGCGGGCTTGCTGCACGGGCTTATCGGCTCCAACGGGGCCGGTAAAACTACGACCATGCGCCTGCTTGCCGGGCTGCTTAAACCGACGGCCGGGAGTATCCGGTACTATAAGGACGGCGAGCCGGCCGCTTTCGCCGAACTGCGCCCGACGCTCGCCTACATGCCGCAACAGGCCAGCCTCTACCCGGACCTCTCGATAGACGAACACCTGGAATTCTTCCGCGAACTTTACCGTTTGGACGCCGGAGCCTACGCCCGCCGGTCGGCGGAGCTGCTGCGTATAACCCGGCTGGACAAGTTCCGCGAGCGCCGCGCGGGGCAGCTCTCCGGCGGCATGTACAAAAAACTCGGACTTATGTGCGCGCTGCTGCGATCGCCGTCCGTGCTGCTGCTCGACGAGCCCACCAACGGCGTGGACCCTATAAGCCGAAGGGAATTCTGGGAAATGCTTTACGGCCTGGCCGCCGATAAGATACTGATCATAGTTTCCACGGCCTATATGGACGAGGCCGAGCGCTGCTCAAGGGTTCATCTGCTGGATTCAGGCCTGCTGCTGGCCTCGGGCGAGCCGCGCGCCGTGCTTAAGGAAGCCGGGGCGGCCAATTTCGAGGAGCTCTTTATCAGGAAGGGGGCCGGATCAAAATGAACGCCTCTCACTCAGCTACAGGGGCGGGCGCGGTGAAAGACCGGGGCCGGCGCGCGGCTCTGGAGGTGAAAGGTCTTTCGATAAAGTTCGGAGATTTTACCGCGGTGGACAACGTTTCATTTTCGGTGAACAGGGGCGAGATCTTCGGCTTCCTGGGAGCCAACGGCGCGGGGAAAACAACGACCATCCGGATGCTCTGCGGCCTGCTGGTGCCTACCTCCGGCTCTGCGCAGGTGGGCGGCCTGGGTTTTGAGGACGGGGGGCGCGGCATAAAAAAGATAGTCGGCTACATGTCGCAGAAATTCACGCTTTACAACGACCTCACGGTCGGAGAGAATCTGGATTTCGCCTCGGGATTGCGAAAACTGGAGCCCGGCTACGCCAAAAAGCGGCGCAAAGAGCTGTTCGGACTGATTGGTTTCGACCGCCCGCTTTCAACCATGGTGGCCGCGCTGCCCGGAGGCGTAAAGCAGGAACTGGCCCTGGCCGCCGCCATGCTGCATGACCCGGAGATTGTCTTTCTGGACGAACCCACCTCCGGAGTCGCCCCGGCCTCCCGCGCGCGGTTCTGGGCGCTGATACGCAAGATAACGGGGCTGGGCAAGACCGTGATCGTGACCACTCATTATATGGACGAGGCCGAGCAGTGCGGCCGCATAGCGCTGATGCGCACGGGCCGCCTGATAGCGCTGGACTCCCCGGAAGAACTGAAAAAAGCCGCCTTCCCCGGACCGATGGCCGAGCTGGATTTTAAAGGAGGCGAGTCGAACGCCTTTATTTCCGGGCTGGAAAAAGCCGCCGGCCTGCTGGAGCTGGCTCCGCACGGTATGCGCTGGCACGCGGCCTTTTGCGACAAAACGGCGATGGAGGCGGCGCTGACCGGCCTGCCGCCGTCGGCTTCCGTCTCGCTGATAAAGCCGTCGCTCGAAGACGTGTTCATAAGATTGGTAGAAGGCGCTGAGCGATAAAGAATATTATGTTTAACATCCACCGGGTCTATTCGATAGCGCGCAAGGAAGTGATGCATATCCTGCGCGATCCGTTCACGCTGACGCTGGCGCTGGGCCTGCCCGTGATGCTGGTCACCTTTTTCGGCTATGCCATCGATTACGAGGTCAAGAACATAAAGCTGGCCGTCTCGGACCGCGATAACGGGCCGGCCTCCCGCCGCCTTAAGGAGATCTTCTCCTCTTCGGGCTATTTCCACACCGTCGAGCCGGAACCCGGGATCGGCCCTGTCGGCATGCTGGATGCCGGACGGGCGGCCGCGGCGCTTTTTATAGAGCCGGATTTTTCCAAAAAAATAAAAGGCGGCGGCGCGGTGAAAGCGCAGTTCGTGCTGGACGGCAGCGACAACTCCAAAGCGGCGGCCGTAATGGGCTATTTGCCGGGCATACAGCGCTCGGCCGCTGGCAGGCTGACAGGGGCCGCGGGGGGCGAGCCGTTCTCGGCCGAGACGCGCTTCCTTTATAATCCGGAGCTGAACAGCCGCTGGTTCATCGTTCCGGGCCTGGCCGTGATAATAATAGGTCTGCTGTCCATCCTGCTGACCGCGATGACGGTGGCCCGCGAATGGGAGAACGGTTCGATGGAACTGCTGCTCTCCACCCCCGTGCGCCCTCTGGAAATAATGGCCGGCAAGCTGGCGCCCTATGGCGTGCTGGTGCTGGCGGGCGTATTTTTTGTGTACATCGTATCGCGCCTGGTCTTCGGAGTTCCTTTCGCGGGCAGCCATCTGCTTTACCTGGCGGCCTGCCTGCTTTTTGTCACCGCCGCGCTTTCCCAGGGCCTTTTGATCTCGGTGATAACGCGTCAGCAGCAGGTGTCCATGCAGTTGAGCATGATAACGGGCCTGCTGCCGTCCATGCTGCTGTCCGGATTTATTTTTCCCGTGGAGAGCATGCCTGAATTCTTCCAATACTTTACCATGCTGCTCCCGCCAAGATGGTTCATGGCGGCGGCGCGCGGCATAACGCTGAAGGGGGCGGATCTGCGCGAGCTGGGGGTGCCGTTCCTGGCGCTTGGCCTTTTGAGCGCGGGAATGCTTATATTGGCCGTGGTAAAATTTAAAACGGACCTGGAATAAGCCAAGTGGCGAGTGGGAAGTGGCTAGTGGCTGGAAAAGAGTGGTTTGTGGTTAGCTTGAAAACTTCAGTCGGTCCGTCACACCGGCGAAAGCCGGTGTCCAGATCCCCCGACAGGGCCTGGATTCCGGCTTTCGCCGGAAAGACGGAAAAATACTGCGCAACCCGACGAGCATACCGCTAAACACTAGCCACTATTCACTGTGTTATTATGAACAGAACGCTGATCGCATTTATTCGGAAGGAGCTGATACAGACGCTGCGCGACGTCAAGATGCGCGCGCTGCTTTTCGGCGCGCCAATAATACAGCTGACCATCTTCGGGCTGGCCTTGTCGACCGAGATCAAGAATATAAAGCTCGCGGCGTTCTCTCAGCCCGGCGACGCCATGTTCGCCCGCGTTACTGAAGGCTTTTACGCCTCCGGCTGGTTCACGCGCGTTCAATACGTCCAGGGCGCGGATCCGTTCGAACTTATAGCTTCGGGCCGGGCCGACGCCGTGCTGATAGCCCCTAAAGAAGGCCTGGCGCGCTCCGCAGAGCGCGGCGGCGGCTCCATGCAGCTGCTGGTGGACGCTTCTAACGCCACCAAGGCCAGGGCGGTGGAGGCGTACGCTAAAAGCATAATTTCCGCGGCGGCCGCCAGGGAATACGGAGCGTCGGGCGAGCCGGCGCTGAAGTTCGACGTGCGCGTGCTGTACAACCCGGCCATGGAATCCTCCATGTTCCTGGTGCCGGGCGTGATGGGCATGCTGGTCTGCCTGATAACGATCATACTCACCGCCATGTCGCTCGCGCGAGAAAGGGAAATGGGCACTTTCGAGACCATCGTTTCCGCGCCGCTCTCCAACGCGGAGATCCTGTTCGGCAAAACGCTGCCCTACGTGCTTCTGGGGCTCGCTAACGCGGCGCTGGTGGTGACCGCGGGCCATCTGATATTCGGCGTGCCTGTGCGCGGGCCGCTTTGGCAATTGGCGCTCGCGGCCCTGGCTTTAGTGGTCAATACCGTCAGCATCGGCACTTTCATCTCTACGGTAGCCAAGAACCAGCAGCAGGCGATGCTGGGCGGGTTCATGTTCCTGTTCCCGGCCATACTGATGAGCGGCGTGATGTACCCCGTGGAGAACATGCCGAAGGCCGTTATAGCCGCCGCCTATCTGAACCCGCTGATGTATTTCGTCCGTCTCGTGCGCAATATCATGCTGAAAGGCGGGGACACTTATGTTTTCTGGACGAACCTTGGCGCGCTGGCCCTGATGGCCGTATTCGCCGCCGGGTTCGCGTATAAGAGATTCAGGCAGACGTTGAACTAGTTAGACAGCCGGATAGCAGTAGGAGGTAAGAGAAAATATTGTAATATTTTCTCCAGCGGTCCAGCCGGTATAGCAACTGATAGGGAGGAGACTATGGCAACAATGAAGAAAAAAGCGGAGAACTTAACGGGCAAGGTGCTGCGGATGAACGAACTGGTGGACTATGGCAAGGGGGCCGTGGTCAGCCGCACTATAATCGAGAAGAAGAGCGGCACGGTCACGGTCTTCTCTTTCGACAATGGTCAGGGACTCAGCGAGCATACGGCCCCGTTCGACGCGCTGGTGGCCATATTGGACGGCGAAGCGGAAATAACGATCGCGGGCAAGCCGCGCATAGTAAGAGCTGGGGAATTCATAATAATGCCGGCGAACAAACCGCACGCGCTGAAAGCGGTCCAAAAATTCAAAATGGCGCTGATAATGATCCGTTCTTGAACGGCGCGGACTATCAGCCGCAAAAAGGCGCAAAGAGCACGGAAGATAAAATCCCGCACGAAGCCGCAAGCCGCGAAGAAAAGGAAAATCCGGCAGAAATTTAACATGGATATACAGGATGAATAGGATGTCGGATTTTTATTTTTTCCGGAATAACCACAAAGGACACAAAGTAATAACTGAAAGAACACAAAGTTTTTCAAAAATAACTTCGTGAACCTTCTGTTTGATCAACTTTGTGGTTAATTCAGGCCTCCTATTTATCCTGTCCATCCATGTGGATTTTCCGGTTCTGCTCTTACTTTGTGCCTTAGTGGCTTAGTGTGAGATATCTCGGTCGTTTTGTTTAGCGCCCTTTGTGCCTTATTGTATTCCCGAGGTAAGATGTGAGTATGTTTACAGTAATCCGGGCCGGATTTATTCTGCCTGAAACGGTTCATGTTGTATAATGTAAAAACGGCGCGGCGGGCATTATCCCGGCGGGCGGTCCCGGTCAATTTTGAGGAGGAATCAGAATGAAAGCTCTTGTTAAAAAACACCCTGAGAAAGGCCTTTGGCTTGAAGACGTCCCCAAACCCGTCATAACGGACAACGAAGTTCTTATCAAAATAACGCAGACGGCGATCTGCGGCACCGATATCCATATCTACCAGTGGGACGACTGGGCGCAGAAGACCATCCCGGTGCCCATGCATGTGGGCCATGAGTTCGTCGGCGTTATAGCCGAGCTCGGCAAGAACGTGCAGGGGCTCTCCGTAGGCGAGCGCGTCTCAGGCGAAGGCCACATAGTCTGCGGGCACTGCCGCAACTGCCGCGCAGGCCACCGGCACCTCTGCATCAACACAAAGGGCGTCGGGGTCAACCGCCCCGGCTGCTTCGCGGAATTCCTGGCCATCCCGGCCGAGAACGTCTTCCCGATACCCGAAGGCGTCAGCGACGACGAGGCGTCTATCCTCGACCCTCTGGGCAACGCGGTGCATACGGCCCTTTCTTTCGACCTCATAGGCGAGGACGTGCTGATAACCGGCGCCGGCCCTATAGGCATCATGGCCGCGGCTATCGCGCAGCACGTGGGGGCGCGCCATGTGGTGATAACCGACGTGAACGAATACCGCATGGGCCTGGCCCGCAAGCTCGGCATACTCAACGTGGTGGACGCCCGCAAAGAGAAGCTGGCCGACGTCATGCACCGCCTGAGAATGACCGAAGGCTTCGACGTGGGGCTGGAGATGTCCGGCAACGCGCAGGCCTTTAACGATATGATACCCGCGGTCAAGATGGGCGCGAAGATCGCCCTGCTCGGCCTGCTGCCGCCGAACACCACGATCCCCTGGAACCAGGTCATTTTCAAGGCGCTGTTCCTTAAAGGCATCTACGGCCGCGAAATGTTCGAGACCTGGTACAAGATGTGCGCCATGCTCACCAGCGGACTCGAGATAAAAGCCATAATCACGCACAGGTTCCCCTTCGAGCGTTTCAAGGAAGGTTTCGAGATCATGTCGTCCGGCAGCTCGGGCAAGATCATCCTGGACTGGAGCAAATAACTACACTGACGATCAAGATAGCCGCAAAAGGCGCATAGGACACAAGGGGATTCACTTTGTGAGCTTGCGCCTGATTGCGGCTAATACTTTGTCGTATCTGCGCTGTCGTCATTCCCGCAAGTTGTTGGCGGGAATCTATAGAAAGTATTTAATGGATCCCGGCCAGCGGACCGCCGGGATGGCAGCGCGGAGTCCGGATCTGCTAAAACAGCCGCAAAAAGGCGCATAGGACACAAAGAGTAAATTTCACTTTGGGACCTTGTGACTTGTTGCGGCTGATGTGTTTATGGATCACAGTTGAACCAGCCTGAAAATATATTTTTCCCATATCGATCTTCATTGGGATAACTGCGGAAGTGTAACTAATGCGTTATTGACAAGCGTTGTCGTTAAGCGTAAACTATTTTTAACAGTATTTTGTATTATTTTGGTTTTAGATATTTTTAATACTTGCCGGCGGGCGCCTTAAGCCCGGCACTACGATCTCGCGCCGCTCCCGCGTTTTTTGCTTTCCTATGGGGGCGGCGCGCCTTTTTGTCTTTTGCTTTTGCGGGGATAACTTCATAGAATTTTAATTATGAAGATCTTGAAATTGGCGGCGGTGCTGGCCGCGGCGGCGGTTTTGTCCGGCTGCGGGATGATGAAGGAGAAAGCCTCCGGCTATTATCTCTCGAAAGCGCAAAAGACGCTCACCGCCCAGAACCTCTCCCAGGCCGAGATCGAAAAGGCTTACTCCGACATAGGCCATAGCCTGGACTACCGCCCCTCCTCGCGGCGCGCGCTGGAGGTGCTGGAGCAATTGACCGAGCGGTCCTATAAAGACGGCTTCTCCAGGGGCGTGGATCTGGAGATAGCCATTCTTAAGCGCGTGCTGCGCGCCTCCCCCGCCAACTGGCCGGCCTACGCGGCGGCCATAAACGCTTTGTCCGTGCGCGGCGACCTCTATTCCCTTGACGGGCTGGCCTCAAGGCTTTCGGCGTTCGGCTCCGATAAAAGCGATACGCAGCCGTACGAAACGGACATGGCGCTGGCTCTGTGCTACGCCTCCATGGCCGCCTGGCTGGAGTCGGAAGGTTATCTCAGCCTCAACAAGGACCCCGATACTCTGATAGAAAAAGCCCGCGAGTATTCGCGCGTGCGCCGCCGCGCCGAGGCGCTGCAGGCGGACCTGCGGAAAATGGACGCCGCCGATCCGTCTCTCCGGAATAAAGCCCCGCAGGCCCTTCTTTCTTCCGCGGACGTGGCGCTGGGGGACCTCGCCCTGAGCAGGCCGGAAGCGGAGCGGATCTACGCGTCGGTGGCTAAGATGGACGCCGAGCCGGCCTTCCTGAAGGCGGTGGGCCTTACCGTGCAGGGCAATAGCGCCCTCATGAAAAAAGATTATTCCGGCGCGCGGGCCCTTTATCAGAGCGCGCTGCAGAATTACCCCGGTTTTATCGACGCCAGAAAACAGCTGGTGGAGGTGGATTTTCAGGAGGGCGCGGGCCTGGCTTTAACGGGCGACGGCGTGAAGGCCGGGGATCAGCTCTTATACAGGGCGTATGACGAATCCGACGCCGTGATAGAGGCCGCGCTCGAGAGCCCGAGCTGGATGCCTTTCATGACCAGGGATAAATTCCTCGCCGACACTTACGCGATCAGGGCCGCCGTCATTTCCGCCGTGAACGCGATAGAGAAAGGCAGGCTGAAGAACAAGGCCAAGCTTGAGAAGGAGTTCAAGGACGCGCTGGACGAAGCCGTGCGCCTGAACCCGCAGGGCAGCCTGGCCAAAGAGCTGCTTGAAAGATACACCAAAGAAGGCTTTTAGGTGTAACTTTATCGGATAGCCGCAATAAGGCACATAAACACAAAATATACCGAAATATCTCGCACGAAGCCACGAAGGCACAAAGAAAGAACAGAAATAAACGTGGAGGGACAGGATATATAGGATAAAACCGAGATCTAAACACGAAGTTCACAAAGCTGATAAACAGAAAGTTCACCAAGTTAATTCAGAAAAACTTTGTGATCTTTCCGTTTAATACTTTGTGTCCTTTGTGGTTATTCTGGAGAAAGAATAAAAACAGAAATCCTGTCCCGCAGAGTCATTTTATATCGGAGCTTGCGGGGTTAGCATGAGTTAACGGTTGAATATGGAATGCTTAGTCCTGTCATTCCCGCAAGGTGTTGACGGGGATCCATTAAAGGTCGGGATTTATGGATTCCTGCCAAAAACATGCAGGAATGACAAGTGTTAGAGCCGAATAAATGCCACGACGCAATTTCAGGACAGCTTTTTTACTTCTCGCCGCGGCGGCGTTCTGCGCGGGGCCTCTCCGCGCCCAGACGGGGTTGGAATTCTCGACAATGTCGGTTAAGGCCGTAAAAGAAGAAAGCCCGCTGATGCTGAACCTCACAAAGGACAGCCGCGATTCCCGCGTCGGACTGGACTATGCCATCCGCTGGGATTTTTCGGATATCGCGCACATCCGGCCGGGCCTCAAAACGCTCGCCGACGGCATCTCGGCGGTAAGGAATTGGGATATAACCGAAAACACAAGGGTGAGATATTACGGCTTTGCGGCCAACCCCTGGCGCATTTTTATAGCCAAAGAAAAAACCGCCGGCGCCGCCGATCCCGACAGTCGCGGCGCTATGACGGCCGGCGGCGAGAAGCCGGAATACCGGAAACGGCTCAGGCTCTCTTTCTCTCCGCTGGTGGACGATCTTAAACGGAACCTGGACGAGGAACTGCGCGATGCGCTGCTTCAAAACGCGCTTAAGCCGGCCGGACCGCAATGGCAGCATGTGAACACCGCAGGAAAAAAAGATTTTGTCAGGGATGTGATGGCGCTGGATCTCTGGGATGTTCCGGGCTTGGGCGGCGCCAAAGAGGGGCTGCAATACATCTCAAAATAGCGGCGCATCGCGCCGCTATTTTGAGTCGAAAGTTACAGGTCACATGTCACAAGCCGGAAAAACAGAACACGAAATTTAGAGCCGCAAGCCGCCGGCTTAATAAAACATACCGATTACATGGATGGGCAGGATATACAGGATAAAAATCCGAGACCGGAATTAAACACGAAGTGCACAAAGTTGTTAAACAGAAAGTTCACAAAGCAAAGCCCGAAAATTTTGTGTTCTTTCAGTTCAATACTTTGTGTCCTTTGTGGTTTTTTCTTCTCTCCGTGGCTTTGTGGCTTCGTGTGAAATTTTATCAGATGCTCTTTACGAAGCGGCCGTGGCCTTCTTCCTGACGCTTTTCATGCCTAAAGAACCATGGCGGTTTATAGTACAGCCTTACCGTGCTTATAACTCCCTTCCAGCCGAACTGGTCGACCGTTCTGGCCTGTAAAGTGTTGAGGCCGGGTTCTATCGCCCAGATCAATTTGTCGGGAGCTTCCTGCCAGCCGGTGTTATTGGCGTTTATCAGGAAGTCCTTAAAGTTCACGGTATTGATCGGGATCATCATCACTTTTATCGCCCGGTCGTCCTTTTTGCTTTGCGAGTAGTAGATCATGGTCTGATCCTGGTCGTTCCTGAAATCGTCGGTGTCCGAGGTCCATCTTCTGTTCTCTATATTCTGCCCGGGCAGCGCTTTATAGGAAAGGAAATTATCCCGGATCGTTATGTTATCCCTGCCGAATAAAGGATAGCTGGTATAGTCTGAAGCTAAGGACAGTTTCCGGGGTCTTCCGTTGACTTCGATGGCTTCCGGCTCGGTTAACTGGTTGTTCCTTAAGACTATCGAGTACTTGTCGAATACCGACAGGTCCTGCAGAACTATCTGCGTCTTGACGCCGGCGGGAGTCACCTTGAAAATGCCGTCTATTTTTTTGTCATGGTACGCGTCGTATAACGTCGCCCCGCCAAGAGGAATGCCGTCTTTTTCAAAATAGAAGTCGTTATACGGGTCCAAATAGACCCATTTTTCGTAATCGTCAAACCAGACGGCCATGGCAAAATGGCCGGGAAGGTCCACGTATCTCGTGTCAAGGCCCACGGCCTGGCACGCCTGCAGCATGATGATGGCGTACTGCGCGCAGAAGCCGCCGTTGCCGTATTTTCTGGCCAGATCGAGTATCTCGACGGCGTCCCACGGCGGGTAATAGAACTTTGTCGCGGTGTGCAATTGCCGGTGGGCCCAGTCGAGCAGCAGCAGCACCTTGGCCAGCTGCGTTTCGCCGGGTGCGATGACCTTGTCCAGCTGCTCGCGCCGCCGGAGCAGCTGGAGCCGCGGATGATTCAGATTCTCGTCAACGACCTCGTAGTTCCCGATAAAAAAAACGCCATTGTCGATAAATGTCGTATATACAATATCGGCCTGCGCGAAATATATTACGGCCGCCAGCAGGACGCCCGCGATGCTCAGCCGCTTGCGGTTGGCAAGTATTTTAGAGGCGAATGACGGAGGCGGAGGCGCGTGTTTTTTCATAATTTATAATTTCCTGCTTTAAAGTTCCTTCCCGCTATTTAAAGAAGCGGAGTAAATCCGCGGACCTGCCGGAGATAGCCACAAAAGGCACAAAAAACACAAAACAACCGAAGTATCTCACACGAAGCCAAGCAGAAACTGCGATTCATGGATGGCCAGGATATACAGGATAGGGGCAACGATCGGAAATCCTGTTCATCCTGTATATCCATGTTAAATTCTGCCGGATCCATCTTTTCTTCGTGGCTTCGTTTTCTTAAATGCTGTTTACGAAGCTGCCATGAGCCTCTTCCTGACGTTTCTCGCGCCTGAACAGCCAGGGGCGTTTATAGTACAGTTTTATAACGCTGGTAGTGCCGGTCCAGCCGAACTGGGTGAGCACCCGTGCCTGGAAAGTGTTGAAGCCGGGTTTTATCGTCCAGATCAATTTATTATGTGATTCCTGCCAGCCGCCATTATTGGCTTTTACAAGAAAGGTCTTAAAGGCCTGGGTGTTGACCGGCGCCAGCAGCACTTTTATCGCCCGGTCGTCCTTTTTGCTCTGCGAGTATAGGATTATGGTCTGGTTCTCGTCGTCCCTGAAATCGTCCGAGTCCGAAGTCCATCTTCTTTGACCGATGTCCTGCCCGGGCAGCGCTTTAAAGGACAGAAAAGCGTCCCGTATCGTTATATTGTCCCTGCCGAACAGGGGATAGCTTGTGTAGTCCGGATTCACTGTCAGCTTTTCCTGCCTGCCGTTGACGTCTACGAGTATCGGATCGGAGAGCTGGGTGTTCCTTAACACCACCGCGTACTTGTCGAATACCGACAGGTCCTCCCGCGAGATATGCGTTTTGACGCCGTCGGAAGTCACTCTTAAAATATTCTTCACGCCGTTGTTGTGGTAGGCTTCGTACAGCAGGTAGCCGGCCATCGGAACGCCGTCCTTCTCATAATAACAGTTATTGTACGGATCCATCGCAACCCATTTTTCAAGATCGTCGAACCAGACGCCGAGAATAAAATGCCCAGGCAGATCGATATATCTGGCGTGAAGGCCCAGCGACAGGCAGGCCTGCAGCATGACGATGGCGTACTGCGCGCAGAAGCTGCCGTTGCCGCGGTTCCTGGCCAGGTCGAGTATCTCGACCGCGTCCCAGGGGGGATAATAGAACTTGCTGGTAGTGTGCAATTGCCGGTGTGTCCAGCCGAGCAGTAGGCGCACCTTGTCCAGCTGGGTCCTGCCGGGAGCTATGACTTTATCCAGATGTTCGCGCTGTCTGAGCAATTGAAGCCGAGGCTGATAGAAATTTTCCTCGTCGACCGGGTAGTTGCCGATAAAAAAGCTGCCGTTGTCCACATAGGTGGTGACGATGAAGCCGGCCTGCATGAAATAAATGACGGCCGCGAGAGCTATAACGTATGCGATGAGGCGCTTAGGCTTGGAGAGGAGTTCGGACGCTGCCGATGGGGGCGGATTGGGCTTTTTCATAATTAGTTGCGTTAACAACCGAGAAAATAGCCTTGCCATTAAATATCCGGCCTTATGGCCGGTATGGCCGGTATGGCCGGTATGGCCGGTATGGCCGGTATGGCCGGTATGGCCGGTATGGCCGGTATGGCCGGTATGGCCGGTATGGCCGGTATGGCCGGTATGGCCGGTATGGCCGGTATTTTGTAATATTTTAACAAACTTACCGCAAGTGTTTCTATCAAATTTTTATCAAATATCGTTTATTTTTTGCTGCCCAACAACTTTACAAAAACGGTCACAAAGGGTAAAATCTGCAATTTACCTGGATGGAGCCGGTGTCCAGATTCCGGCGAGGTCTGGATTCCGGCTTCCCTCCTCCGCTGCTGCTGCGAAGGACAGGTCGCCGGAAAGACGGAATAAAATAATCTTGCTCCCCCCGACGATTTTACGGCTTCAACTGATAATGCAAAAAAAACTTTGTGTCCTTGTTGTTTATTACTTTGTGACCTTTGTGGTTATTCTGTAGAAAGAATAAAATCCGACATCCTGTTCAACCTGTATATCCATGTTGATCTTAGACGCTTTTTACGAACCTGTCGCGGCTTTCTTTCTGGCGTTTTTCGTGTCCGAACAGCCAGGGGGCTTTATAGAACAGCGTTATGCTGCTTATAGGGCCTTTCCAGCCGAATTGGGTGAGCGCTCTGACTTGTAAGGTGTTGAAGCCTGGCGTTATGCCCCAGATCAATTTGTCGGGGGCTTCCTGCCAGCCGTTGTCATTGGCGTTTATCAGGAAGGTGCTAAGGGCCTGGGCGTTAACGGGCATCAGCATCACTTTTATGGCCCGGGCATCCTTTTTGCTTTGCGAGTATTGGATCACGGTCTGATTCTGATCGTCCCTGAAATCGTCGGTGTCCGAGATCCATCTTCTGTGCGCTATGTCCTGGCCGGGCAGCGCTTTATAGGACAGGAAAGAATCCCGTATCGTTATATTGACCTTGCCGAACTGAGGATAGCTCGTATGATCGGGGTTTAAGACCAATTTCTCAGACCTTCCGTTGACTTCTACGGAGATCGGGTCGGTTAAATGATTATTCCTTAGCATGATAGAGACTTTCTGATATACCGACAGGTCTTCCAGCGCGATCTGCGTTTTGACTCCGGCAGGCGTCACCTTGAGGATATTTTTCACATCGTTGTTGTGATACGCTTCGTACAGGCTGAATCCGTCCAGCGGGACGCCGTTCTTTTCATAATAGCAGCCGTTGTACGGGTCCATCACCGCCCATTTTTCAAGATCGTCCAGCCAGACGGCGAGGATGAAATGCCCGGGAAGGTCGATATATCTGGCGTGCAGGCCCACCGACAGGCAGGCCTGCAGCATGACGATGGCGTACTGGGCGCAGAAGCCTCCGTTGCCGTATTTCCTGGCCAGGTCGAGTATCTCGACGGCGTCCCAGGGAGGGTAATAGAACTTGCCATTGGTGCGCAATTGGCGGTGCGTCCAGTCAAGCAGCAGCACGACCTTGTCCAGCTCCGTTTCGCCGGGCGCGATCACCTTGTCCAGCTGCTCGCGCCGCCGGAGCAGCTGAAGCCGCGGATGATACGGATCTTCCTCGTCGACCGGATAGCTGCCGATAAAGAAATTGCCGTTGTTCAGATGCGTGGTAACTATGCAGCCTGCCTGCGCGACATATACTGCGGCCGCGAGAGCGAGCACAGCGGCCAGGAGCCGCTTATAACCGGAAAGCAGTTTGGAGGCGAAGGTCGGAAGCGGAACTATCGGTTTCTTCATATCAGCGGGAGGCCGCCTCCGGAATTTTTAGAAAATAATTTCATGGCTCTTTCTTTGGGAGCATGTGACTTTATGATCAGTTGCTATTATACTCTTGTGGCGCCTTTAGCCGCTATGCTGAGTTATACGCGCGAATATCCGTATTATTACCGATATCCCGTAACCGTTCATTCGCGGGGACATCTCCGGCGGCAATGGCATTGATGGACAGGATATGCAGGATAATAATCCATTAAAACCCGAATATCCACAGATTACGCAGATTGCCGCAGATTCCGGAAGGAATATTAAAATCCCAATTCTGCGTTAATCTGTTAAATCTGCGGATTAAAATGCCGGGTATTTATGGATCCCGGCCAACTGATCGCCGGGATGACAGCGGGGAGGAGATTTATCAAAACAGTCATAAAAGGCACCTAGAACACAAAATTTAACGAAGCATATCTCACACGAAGCCACGGAGAAGAATAGGAACCGTAATTTACATGGATGGACAGGATATGCAGGATAAAGCCGAAACCTGAATTAAACACGAAGCGCACGAAGTTAAAGAACAGAAAGTTCACAAAGTTAATGCAAAACACTTTGTGTCCTTGCTGTTTATTACTTTGTGACCTTTGTGGTTATTCTGGAGAAAGAATAAAGATCCGACATCCTGTTCATGCTGTATATCCATGTTGATCTTCTGCCGGATGTTTAATGGCTCCCGGCTTACGGACCGCCGGGAGGACGGCGCAAAGCGGATTCACCTGGATAGTCGCACTGCCCACTGGCCACTACCCACTGTTCACTGTCCACTACCCACTGTTTTTATGTGTGCGCTATCACGCCTTTGCCGGTGGAGCCGTCTATGCGGATGTCCAGCGGGGCGGTCAGCCTCAGGTGGCGGACATATTGGAGATCGGCCAGCACGGGGCGGCTGTTCAGCCAATCCCAGTCTATAAATCCTTCGTTCTTTTCGGGGTTGACGGTGAAATAGCCGATGCCGAGCGAGGTGAGGTTATGGAAGAAGTGCGTGCCGTACGACGGGTCGGCGGAAAAACCGCCGTAGGCGGCCTCGATTATGATCTTTGAATGCGAGATATGGTTCCATTTGACCGGGATGCCGAGGAACGGGTCGCTGGAGCCCCAGCGGCCGGGGCCGATGATCATGCAGAAGCGGCCTTCGCTTTTCAGCTTCAGGTTCAATTCTCCTATCTCGGCGGCGATATCGCGGGTCTTCAGGTTGGTGAAGGTTTCCGGCTTAACGTAAATTAGGTCGGTGATGTCGTTGATATGGCCGTTGCCGAGCGTAGAGTCGCTGGAGCAGACTATCGCGCTTTGGTCGACGTCGTCCAATCTCACTTTTTTTATAACGCTCCTGGAGACCATGGGGCGCATCTGGAGGATGTTGAACTGCGTGAAACGGGTCTGGGGGTCGATGGTGGCGGCGAATTCCATCTCGATGTTGGCGCCCATGGCCTCGCGGCCCAGCTTGGACAGGCTCTTAAGTATCTCGGACAGCGGTATCAGCTCGTTCTTAAGGATGGGGGCGAAAGTCACCAGGCGCGCGCCGGGCTGGGAGATAGAGTCGGAAATGACGTCGTTATCCACCGAGTAGGAGGAGGCTACCAGCTCCAGCGTGCCGTCGGCCTCGCCGGCCGCTATTTCCACCGGCTCCAGGTCCGGCTCTTTATCGTAGGAGAGCGGCTTTATTTCCGTGCCCGAGACGTTCAGCGCGATGAAGCTCTTCTGGGAGTTGGCGAAAAAGTCGTCGATGGTGGAGAACTGGTGCAGATTGCGGGGGTGGCTGGGGGAGAAGCGCAGGGCGGTGAGCCCTTCGACTATCGTCTTGCCCAGGCCCATGGCGATATGGGCGATGGGGTCTTCGCTGGTGAGCGGCGGCACCGGATAATAGTTGTAGGACTGGACCACGCCCGAAAAGACGGGGTAGAAGCGCTCGCCTCCGGCGTAGGAGCGGCCCACCACTTTCTGGATGACCACGGCCATCTTCTCTTCGTCCGGCAGGTGCGGCGTGAGCTTGCGGTAAGCCATGGCCTCGTTCGAGAAAGTGGAGGCGTAGACGAACTTCACGGCCTTCTCCAGTTCCTTCAGCCGGAGCCCGGGGTCGGGATTGTTGTTGGCCAGCATGTAGGTCTTATAGATGCCGGCGAAGGGCTGGGTCTTGGAATCCTCCAGCAGCGAGGAGGACCTGACCGCCAGGGGGCCTTCCAGCTTCTCCACGATGACGCGCAGGTCCTGCACCACGAAGTCCGGCAGCCTGGCCTTCTGGAAGATGTCGGCTATCCGCTCTCCTGAGTAGCGCTCGTTTATCATGGCGTCCAGATTGTTCTGCTCCAGAAAGAAATCGAAAACGTCGGTGGCGAGCACGATGGTGTTCGGCACGGTTATGGAGACGCCCGGAAAGCTCTCCCCTATGGGGTTCCGGCTTAGCAGAAAGTCCACGAAGGCCAGCCCCCGGGCTTTGCCGCCTATGCCGCCCGACCCTATCTTGACGAAAGGGGTGGCGTTGTCGAACAGCTTCCGGTCGAACTTCAGCACGGTGCCCAGCTGCGTCTTGTAGATGAACTGGTAAAGGGTCTCTATCAGGTATTTGCGCAGGGCCTCGGAGTCCTTGAATTCCGAGATCATCTTGGGCCGCAGATGGTAGGCGGTCTCGAATTCGGTCCTGGCGAACAGCCATTTGGAAAAGTGGTTGCGGCCCGCGTGGTAGAGGATGGAATCTATAGGCACGGTCTTCAAAAGCTTGAGCATGGTGTGCATGTCGGCGGCGCGCGCCAGCTCGAAGCCGTTCTTGTCGGTGAACACGAAGTCGCCGAAGCCGAAATATCTGACGATGAAGTTGCGCAGCTGCTTCGACAGGTCGGACGAGGCCTTGTTCATGAACGAGGCTCCCAGGCCCTGCGCCCTGGACGAGAACTGGCTGTTGGAGGACTGCAGCAGCACGGGCATGTCGGGGTTCTCGGCCTTTATCCTTTTCGAAAGGATCAGCCCGGCTTCGGGCTCGGTTTTCCCGGCCATCGGATATTCGATATCGCTTATGACGCCGAGCAGATTGGCCTTATATCCGGAGTAGATCTCCCAGGCCTTGTCGAAGTTATTGCAGAAGAGGACCTTGGGCCGGGCTTTCAGGCGCAGCATTTTTTTGGAGGGGTTCAGCTCCTCCGCCATTACTATCTGGGTCTGCTTCATCAGTTCGGAATAGATGATGGGCAGGTAGGAGGAATAGAACTTTATGTTGTCCTCCACCAGCAGGACGGCCTGCACGCCTACCTGGGAATCGTGCTCGAAGTTGATCTCGTCCTCCAGTAGGTTGATGATGGCGGAGAAGATGCGCGTGTCCCCGTTCCACAGGAAGATCCCGTTGACCTGCGCGCGGGTGGGCTCGGAGATATTCAGCACGTCCTGCATGTTGAAGGAGAGCAGCACCACGGGCATGCCGGGGTGTTCTTTCTTCAGCCCGGTGACGAAATTGTCCATGTCGGTGTCGCCTATCTGTATCATGGCGATGACCAGGTCGAAAGGGCCTTTCTGCAGCCGCTCTACGGCCAGGTCGGCGGTGGAGACGCGGGTGATCCTGGGCGCGGCGTGGACCGTGGTGTCCAGCAGCTCGCTGAAAAGCGCCTCGTTCAGGCGCTCGTCGTCCGCCAGCAGGAAGGAATCGTAAAGGGACGCCACCATCAAGACGTTCTTGATCCTGTGGGGCATGAGCTTTTCAAAGCCGCCGAATTCCGTCTCGTAATCCGCGATCAGTGGTGCCATCATGCGTAATATTATACAAAAGCCGAAGGGCTTCCCGATGGCGGCGCTGGCGTTCCCAAGATCAGGTAAGGCAGAGGTTTTGGAGGAACATCGGCCATCGTTATAGCGAAGCATTTGACGTCTCCCCGGCGAAAGCCGGGGTCCAGCGTAGTAATATCCCTGGATTCCGGCTTTCGCCGGAATGACGACTTGGGCTTACGAGAGCTTTATTGGAGATGCTATAGTGCTATAGTGTGATTGGACTAACCGCTCGATTTTTAATAATATATAATGAGTTTTGCGGAGGACACTAAATGAGTTCGCATCCAAACCAGATAACTTTCGGCACTGACGGATTTCGCGGCATAATCTCGCACGATTTCACTTTCGACGCCGTGCGCAAGATAGCCCAGGGCCTCGCGGATTATATCGCTTATAAAAATATGCGCGTTACGGAGAAGCCGAACGTGTTCATAGGCTACGACCGCCGCTTCATGTCGGACCGCTTCGCGGCCGCCGTCGCCGACGTTCTCACGGCCAACGGCATCGTCTGCGTCGTTTCGGACGCCCCGCTGCCCACCCCCGCGGTAAGCTATCTCACCACCGTCAAGTTCGGCCTGGGCGTGATGATAACCGCCAGCCATAACAAGTATTTTTACAACGGCGTCAAGATCAAGCAGAACGGCCGCTCCGCCCCGCCCTCCGTGACGGCCGAGCTGGAGAACTATATTTCCAAAGCCGTGCCGATGTGCAACGCCGTGCCCCCCGCGCCGAGAAAGTCTTTCAGGAAGAACTATACCGACTACCTTAAGACGAAGGTCCAGGCGGCCCAGATACTTTCAAAACTGCCCGGGCCCGTGGTCGTGGATTTCATGTACGGCGTCGGGGCGGAGATCGCCGACGATGTTTTCGATTCGAAGAACATCATTAAGATCCGCGCGGAGTCGGATCCTCTGTTCGGAGGCATAGCGCCCGAGCCGGTGGAGAAGAACCTGGCCGCGCTCGTTGAGGCGGTGAAAAAGCATAAGGCCATCATGGGCATCGCGTTGGACGGCGACGCAGACCGCTTCGCAATGGTAAGCGATAAGGGCGTCTACCTGACCCCCTGCCAGATAGCCCCCATGCTTCTCGATTATCTGCTCAAGCGCAACGGTCTTAAAGGCAAGGTGGCGCAGGCCGTTTCGATGGGCTACCTCACCAAGCGCATCGCCAAGGCGGCGAACCTCCAGTTCGAGGAGACCCCCGTCGGCTTCAAATATATCGCCGAGAAGATGATCTCGGAGGACGTCTCGTTCGGCGTTGAGGAATCCGGCGGCTACGCCTGGAAAGGCAATATTCCGGAACGCGACGGCGCGCTTACGGCCCTGATGTTCATGGAGATGGCGGTAAAGACAAAAAAAACCGCCACGGAGATCTACAAGGACATAGAGACGCGCTATGGCAAGTCGGCTTTCATCCGTATGGATATGAAGCTCGAAAAGCCGATCCCCAATAAACACTCTTTCGCGGTAAAGCTCAAAAAGAAGCTCCCCAAAACAATTTTGGGGAGGAAGGTGCTGGACACTAACACCATAGACGGCCTGAAGATAATCCTGGAGGATGACTGCTGGCTGCTCATGCGTCCCTCCGGCACCGAACCCTTATTGAGGACTTACGCCGAAACCGAATCCCAGGAAAACACGAAGAAGTTCCTTGAATTCGCGGCCAAGCTGATAAATCAGAAGTAGCACGCGGCGACCGGCGAGACGCGGCAGGGGCCGCGGCCAGCCGGAGCGCCAAACTAAACGGAGGGAAATGTATGAACTTTACAGGTAAAAGATTTGTATCTTCAGAGTCGGTGACCGAGGGGCATCCCGACAAGGTGTGCGACCAGATCTCGGACGCGGTGCTGGACGAGATCATGAAGAAGGATCCCGCCGGCCGCGTGGCCTGCGAGACTTTCATCACCCGCGGCATGGTCGTGGTCGGCGGAGAGATCACCACCAAGATCTACGTCGACGTCGACACGCTCGTCCGCCAGGTGATCAAGGATATAGGCTATACGCACACGAAATACGGTTTCAACTATGAGACCTGCGCCGTGATCAACGTGATCGGCAGGCAGTCGCCCGACATCGCCCAGGGCGTGGACACCGGCGGCGCCGGCGACCAGGGGCTTATGGTCGGCTACGCGTCGGACGAGACCCCGGAACTTATGCCTCTGCCGCTCATGCTGGCGCAGAAGCTGTCCATGAGGCTCTCCGAAGTCCGCAAGAAGAACATCCTTCCCTATCTGGGTCCCGACGGAAAATCGCAGGTCACCGTGGAATACCACGACGGCAGGCCCGCGCGCATCGAGACCATCGTGATCTCCTCCCAGCACACCGAGGAGATACTGGACAAATCCGGCCATCAGATCACCGAGAAGTCCAGGAAAGAGATAATCGACGCCGTCATCCTGCCCGTCATAGACAAGACGATGATCGACAAGAACACCAAATTCCTCATCAACCCGACCGGCAAGTTCGTGGTGGGCGGACCTCAGTCCGACACCGGCGTGACCGGCCGCAAGATAATCGTGGACACCTACGGCGGAGTAGCCCCGCACGGCGGCGGAGCCTTCTCCGGCAAGGACCCGACAAAGGTGGACCGCTCGGCCGCCTATATGGCCCGCTATGTGGCCAAGAATATCGTCGCCGCCAAGCTCGCTAAAGAGTGCACGGTGCAGGTCGCTTACGCCATAGGAGTGGCCGAACCGGTGGGCCTGTACGTCGACACCCACGGCACCGGAGTTCTCGAGGACGAGAAGCTCGCGGCCATAGTGAAGGCCAGCTTCGACTTCACGCCGAAAGGCATAATCAAGAACCTCAAGCTACGCGCCCCTATCTTCAGGAAGACCGCGGCCTACGGCCACTTCGGCCGGCCCGGCTTCGAATGGGAGAAGACCAACGCGGTAGAGATGCTGCGGAAAAAAGCGGCCGGCGTTCCCAAAGCCAAGTGCGCCTGCACCTGCTGCTGAAAAACGCACGGTAATTAGTCGGGGAGCCGGTATAGGCCGCAAAAGGCATGGAAAGCACAAGGCTATGCCGGCGCTCTATTAAGGCATCGCTGTCAGAGGGCCAAAATGGTTGGCGGATTAACCACAAAGGGCACAAAGTATTGAACAAATAAGAACACAAAGGTTTTTGCAGTAACTTTGTGAACTTTCTGTTTAACACCTTAGTGAACTTTGTGTTTGATCCGTTCGGGTTATATTTTGCGGCTTTTGCGCCTTATTGCGGCTGAAATTCAAGGAATAAAAGGAAAATTGTTCATGAACAGAAACACCGGATTTGCCGCGCTCTTCCTGATGTTTACGGCCGCGCCGTTCTTCGTTTCCCGGCTCCAGGCCCAGGTCCAGATAAATAAGATAGACTGGCAGATTTCGCGCGCGGACAGCAAGGAAAAGCAGCTTTTCGAGCCGATCCTGGAAGTTAAGCTGGAACCGTACCAGAAATATCTGGACAAATTACGCGCCGTGGTGAGCGTTCAGAACCTTGCCGCGAAGCAGGCGGAGGGGCTGGTGGTCAAATGCGCTCTGAGCCTGCACATCGTGAAGACGTCCGACCCGGCGACCTCCGGTTTCTGGGCAGTGCCGTTCCGCACGGAAGAGCTGCGCATCTCGCTTATCCAGCCGGGCGGCGTGTATGAGGCCAAACTTATACATTTCGTGCTTAACGAACAGCTTAAAAAACTTAAGAATACCGGCTTCTGGGTGGACGGGCTGAAGCTTCAGGTGATGATGGACCCCAGGCAGGGCGACGAGCCCGCCAGGATAATGAAAGAAGCCGTTTTAGACATCAAAAAACCGTAAGAACAACTTAGGCGGAAAGTATCAGTTGATTCGTCACACCGGCGAAAGCCGGTGTCCAGTCTCCGAAGATGCCTGGATTCCGGCTTTCGCCGGAAAGACGGAAGCAAAAAATACCGCTCAATGCGATAGGTCTTTCAGTTCAATCGAACCGACTAACACCCTACAGCCTGGATCCCTATGCTCGATATTAAATTGATACGCTCCAACCCGGAAAAAGTCAGGGCCGGCCTAGCCGCCCGCGGGGGGCGCTGCCTGCCCGCTCTTGAAAAAGCTATCGAGACTGACGGCGCCTATCGCGATATCCTTGCCGAGACCGAAGCTCTGCGCTCCAGGCGCAATGAAGTTTCCAAAAAGATACAGGAATTCAAAATAGCCAAAAAAGAAGCCGAGGCTGCGGCGGTCATGGCCGAGGCCAACGCCATAAAAGAGACCATCAAGTCCAAAGAAGAGCGCCTGGCCGCGTTGGAGCGAGACCTGAACGACCAGCTTCTGGGCATACCCAACCTGCCGGACGAGAAAGTGTGCAAGGGCGGCGGACCGGAGGATAATAAGGTCGTGTATGAAGACCAGGGCGGCAAGCGCGAGTTCGCTTTCAAGCCGCTCGACCATCACGCCATAGGCGAGAAGCTGGGCATACTGGATTTTACGGCCGCGACCAAGCTTTCCGGCTCCCGCTTCGCGCTGCTTAAAGGGCTGGGCGCGCGCCTTGAAAGGGCTATAACGCAGCTGATGCTGGACACGCACACGCTGGAACACGGCTATACCGAGATCTTTCCTCCGTTCCTCGTGAACGCCGAAAGCATGACCGGCACGGGACAATTGCCAAAGTTCGAGGAGGACCTTTATAAAATCGCAGCCGACCCGCCGCTCTATCTTATCCCCACGGCCGAGGTTCCGCTGACCAATATGTGCAGGGGCGAAGTGCTGAAGGAAGAGTCCCTGCCGCAAAAGTTCACCGCCTACACCGCCTGCTTCCGCCAGGAGGCCGGCACCTACGGCAAGGACACGCGTGGACTTATCCGCAACCATCAGTTCAACAAAGTAGAGTTGGTCTGGATAACCAGACCGGAAGATTCGATGTCCGCCCTTCTTCAGCTCCGCGCCGACGCCGAGAAGATCCTGAAACTCCTTAAGATCCCTTACCGGGTGCTGGAGCTCTGCACCGGGGATATGGGGTTCGGTTCGGCCATCACGTACGACCTGGAAGTCTGGATGCCGGGAGAAAATAAGTTCAGGGAGATCTCTTCGTGCTCCAACTGCACCGATTTCCAGGCACGCCGCATGAACGCGCGGTTTAAACGGGCGGACGGCAAAAGGACCGAATTCGTGCATACGCTGAACGGCTCCGGGCTGGCCGTGGGCCGCACCTTCGCGGCCATACTCGAAAATTATCAGGACGAGGACGGTTCCGTGACCGTGCCGGAAGTCCTCAGAAAATATATGGGAGTGGAGAAGATATCCTGAACCCCGCCGCCGCTCCGGAATAAAATTTCACGCAAAGGCCGCAAAGTGAGAAACGGAAACAGGAACACCTGTCATCCCCGCGATCTGTAGGCGGGGATCCATTAGGAAAAAAGATTTATGGATTCCTCCCCCGAGAAGCATGGTGGAGCAGGCCGCCAAAAGAATGCGGGAATGACAATTCGGGACACAATACCAAAAAATAGTTCTTTAAGCGGTTCTTTGCGTGAAATCGCCCGTGAGCATATCCCGCTAATTTATGAAAAAAATTATAGTATTGGCCTTCATTTCATTATTCTCCGCTAATTTTCAGGCCGTTTTCGCGGCGCCGGAGCCGCTTCCGGACGAGCTCAGGCTGCTGTCAAAAAAGGGCATAGACTCCATTTACGCCGTGGACCTGCCCGAGGCCAAAAGCGCTTTCGAGCTGGCCGCGAAAAAGTATCCCGAGCATCCATACCCTCATTTCGGCATAGCTATGACCAAGTGGGCGGAGCTAGAATATCTTGAGGACGAGTCCAATCCGAAACTCGCGGAAGAATACGGTACGCTGACCGACAAAGCGATAAAAGTGGCGCTGGCCTGGATCAAAAAACATCCGGACGACGCCAACGCGTACATGTGCCTGGGAGGGATGTACGGTCTGCGCGCGCGGCTCGCCGTGATGCAGCACCGCTGGATATCGGCCTATTTCGACGGCAAAAAGGCCATTTCCAATACCCGCAAGTCGCTGAAAACGGACCCGGAGATGTACGACGCCTATCTGGGACTGGGAATGTACGAATATTACGCGGGAACGCTCTCCGGCGTCATAAAGATACTGGCCAAGTTCTTTCTGAGCGGGGACGCGAAGCAGGGCGTTAAATACCTTCAGCTCTGCAAGGAAAAAGGCTATTTCAACTCGCTGGCCGCGGAACTTCTGCTTATAGAGATCTACACGGAGCCCGGCAACCAGTTCAAAGATCCGAAGACCGCCGTCCAATGGTCGACTGAACTGCGCAAGCTTTATCCCTTCCATCCCCAGATGCATTTCGTGCAGATCGTGTCGCTGTTCGAAGACAAGCAGTACGCCGAAACGCGCAAAGAGGCGCTGGAATATCTTAAGCGCGTTGAAGACGGCATGCCGGCTTACCACAAAAAATTCCTGCCGCGCATTCTCACCGCCATAGGCGCCACCTATCTGGCGGAGAAGAACTATGAAGACGCGCAGACATATTTTCAGCGGGCCGCCGACACGCTCAAGGACGACCCGAAGGGCCAGCCCGTGCGCTGGGCCGTCTGGGCGCTGGTCAGGGTCGGGAATACCTGGGACCTGAAGGGGAATCGGGCGAAAGCCGTGCAGATCTATAAGGAAGCCCGCGCCTACAAAGACGAATGGGGCTTTTACGAAACCATAGACAACTATCTCGATAAACCCTTCAGCGCGCTCGCGCTGCCGGGCCCGCTGCCGCCGCCATAAGAGGTTCGCGCCTGCGGCGCGACCCTCTGTCGCAGGTCACAAGTTTCAAGTCACAAGTAAAGTCAATATGAAACTTGCAAGTTTTCGCACAATACCCTCAAACGATTCTCAATCTCTATATAAACTGTTTTCCCGGAGACGTATATCAGCTTCCGGCTTGTGACATGTGACAAGTGTCTTGCGACTTGATATGACTACCGAAGAGTTCGAAGAATTGGCGGATAAGGCCGTAAAAAGTCTGCCGAAATTCTTTAAAGATAAAATGCAGAATATCGTTGTAATCGTGGCCGCCGCCCCGAACCCGGCGCAGACGCGTAAATTCGGAAGCGGGCTGCTGGGGCTGTACGAGGGGGTGCCGATCCTCGACAGGGGGACTAATTACAGCGGCGCGATGCCGGATAAGATAACGCTCTTTCAGAAGAATATCGAAGGGCGGGGCACGGATCTGGAAGCGACAGAGAAGGAAGTGCGGCACGTGGTCATGCACGAGATAGCCCACCACTTCGGCATAACCGACGAGGAATTGCTTAAAAAAGGTCTATACTGAACTATCTCACACGAAGCCACTAAGCCACGAAGAAGAACAGAAACTGCAATTTACATGGATGGACAGGATATTCAGGATAAATTATATATCCGAAATCCTGTTCATCCTGCATATCCATGTTATTGACCTACGCATAAATAATAGAATTGCTGGAGGCTTGGATTTGAGATGAATGCGAGGCTCGACGAACGAGCATACCGGTTGGTCTGTGAGCGAGGAGCAACGAAGCAGTCGCTCAAAGGCAAGCCTCCCTTTCCCTTCGGGAAAGGGCCGGGCGCTTTTGGGCTGCAACTGCCTCACAAATCGCTTACATAGCCCAGCTATGCCGCGCGATTTGTTCCTTGTTTCGCTCCAAAATCTCCCGACCAGCGTTTCTATTACTTATGCGTAGGTCAATAATTCTGCCGGATTTAACTTTTCTTCGTGGCTTTGTGGCTTATTGTGGCTGTCTGATAAAAAATAAAAAATGCCGGGGCTGAATCTGCGCCAATCCGCGTAATCTGCGGATGATTATCTCTGGCTAGTGCTTGAGCTTCAGGAGGTAGTTGTAGTCTATGGAGATGCCGACGGTGGTGTTCGTGGCGGTGCCGCTGAATAATTTGCCGGTGGCCATATAGTAATTTATGAACGGGCTTAACATGACCATGTTGTATAATTTCGTGCTTAATTTTGCGTGCAGTTCCAGGATCTGCTTCAGGTCCGAGAAGGTGTCGGACCTCGCGTAGGCGAAGTCCCTGTAATTACCTTCCGAGAACAGCGTCAGCGCCGTGCCCGGGACGGGCAGCACGGCCTGAAAGCCGGTCTCGACGGCGTAGTCCGTTTTGGCGGGGGTGTTCGTGTAGTTCTGTTCGCTCACGAACGCCGCGTAAAATTCCTTGAGACTCGAGCCTTCGAACAGCTTGAGCCCGGCTTTGCTCCGGACTATCTTTCTGAAAGGGAGATGCGTCTGGTGGGTGAATTCGGTATCGTAGGCTAGGTTGGCGAACGGGCCGTATTTGCCGGAACCGAGAAAATTCTTATAGCCGCCCAATTCCTGTTTGAACTCGCTTTCAAAAACAAGCTCGTCCGCGCTTTCCGAAACGAGCCGGGGCTGATTTATGGACCGCACGGTTACCTTGCCGTAATCCGCGGAAACGCCCAGATCGAACCTCGTTTTGCCGGAAAAATATTCCGAAAACAATTTGCCGGAACCCTGGAGGAGCGTCTGGTTCGTGGCGTTTATCCTGGAATCGCTGACACTGCCGAAGTTCTTATTGCCGCGCACCGAGGTGTCCGTCATCAGCAGCGCCAAGTCCCGGAGATTTATGCGCCACAGGGGCCTTTGTCCGGGTTCGTTATCTATGAGCGCGCGGATCGAACTTTCCCAGCCGGCATTCGTCACTTTCCCGCCTCTCAGGGCTGTCAGCTCGTCGAGCATGAGCGAATCGAGCGTGTAGCTGTCAAATTTTATGATCCTGATATTTTTGCCGTTAGGGTTCTTGTTCAGGGCCTCCAGCGCGCTTTCCGGAAAGACGGCCAGATAGGTTTCCTCCGGCTGGACCTGCAGCCCGGATACCGCTCCGTTCTTTGTCAGGCCCGAGACGGCGAAATAATCCTTTTTGGAATATTTCTGGCGGTCGGTGTCGGCGCCGGTCTTCGTGTCGAACACTAGCTGCGGCATTATTGATTTAAGCAGCCTGCCGGGCACTTTGGCGACGATGAGCCTGTCGCCCTGTTTTATCCAACTGCGCACGAGCGAAGAGGGGATGTCGCCGTACACCGAGACCGCCAGGGGCCTGATCTTGACGAGGGAGATCTCGGCGTTATAATGCCTTCTCAGCGTGGCCGCGGCGATATTGTAGAAATCGGGTTCGAAATACATGTTGTATTTATGGCGGTTCGCGGGATCGGAGTATACCCGTCTTATATCCGGCAGCAGCGGATCGTCGGAATCGAAAAAATGCCGCATTAATTTATCTTTCGAAGCGCAGTACTGCTCGTCGTAAATTTCAGCCGAGGGGTCTGGTTCGATAGGCCTGGCTTCCAGCGCCCGCAGCGCTCCGTCGGGACCGAACTCCAGGCTTATCTGCCCGAGCCCCCTGGAATCGCGGGCCACGACGAGGTCCGGGTAGTCGTGCGAATCGACGCTCCAGTTGGAAAGCTCGACCCGCTCTCTTTTTGAACTTGTGTTCTCGCCGCTTTTGGGCCCTATCACGATGTCTATGCCGCCGGCCTGCAGGAATTTTCCGTACTCCTCGTCTTCTAACAGGGAGACCGCGGCTATGACCGAGGCTTTCTCTTTGGACCTCAGTGTTCTCACAAGGTCGCGCAGAAAATCGTTCTGGAAAGGATTGCTGAAAGTGGCCGCTATAAGTGAGCCCGAGGAGATCGCCGGCGTGTCCGAGGGCAGGAATGAAAGAAAAGCCGTTCTCACTCCGTTAAGGGTCGCGATCTTATAAGGTTTTACCAGCTTCGACAGACCGGGGTCCTGGGTCTGAAGGTTAGAGCAGATAAAGGAGATAGTCGAGGCTTCCAGGGCCTGGTTCTTTGACGAGGCCTGCTGCCAGATGGTCTTGATGTCATCCCTGTCGACGGCCGCGATATCGGTCTTCAGGTCCGAAAGATAGGACAGGACCTTATCAAGCTCGAACTGTATCTCATTGGCGGCGCCCATCCCCAGGCCGATGCTGAGGAGCAGATTGTTATCTTTCACCGCAGCCTGCTCTTTGACATGGCGGTCGAATCCGACAAGCCCCAGCGGCAGCCCGAATTCTATGATCGTGTAGGGCTCGCCTTTATATTTGACATGAAAGGTGAGCATGAAGGTGGGCATCATAGCCGCGGCCGGCGTTCTTTCCTTCAGCGAGACCGCGGTAACGGTCTTTCCGTCCAGGGTCAGCCCCTGGAGCAGATCGGCGGGGACTTCGCGCGGGGTGAAATAGCCGGCCACGTCGTCCGTTATTATCTGCTTCAGTTCGGCCGGCAGAGGCGGGTCCGAATAGATGAACGATTTGCCGCCCTCAAGAACGGTGATCTCTTTGACCGGGGTGTAGAAGATCCTTCCGCTTATCACTTTTTGCGAGAAGCAGCCGGAGTCAGAGACCAGGAACTTCTGATAATCGGTATAGGTGACGCGGCTGGCGGTGTCCTCCAGCTTTAAATAATCCAGAGACGCCGAGGCTTTTTCAAGCGCCAGGATCATTTCGAGAGTTACCGAATAGCTCGGGTCGAAGTAAAAAATATCGGCTTTGCTGGCCGTTGGTCCTTCCAGCGCCGCGGCCTGAAGCGGCGGGAACAATAGGCGGCCGCTGAACAAAAAAATAATAAAAATTTTAAAAAACGTTCCAGGAAGTTTCATAGGGCTATGAACAATTATAGATAATTTGACCCGAACCCTGCAGTTCAATACGGTTTCAACCGGGAATCAGGCGCACAAACAGACCGCAGGATCCGGACCGGGATAAGGCTCAATTCATCGCCGGCGACGGAGTTTTCGCGCGGGCGCATGCGGAAGGAGGGTAGTCGGGGAGTGAATAAAAAAGGCGCGGACCGCGCGGTCCGCGCCTTTTTAAGGGCCTTTGGGCTTCAGGCTATATGCTGGCTGCCGAACGAGTCGGTCCACACGACCTTGCCGAACTCGTCCATCGAGTAGCTGGCCGGGCCGCTGTCGAGCCGCTGGTCGTTCTTGTAGAGACTGCCGGAATCGTCCGTCCAGAGCACATCGCCGGTGCGGTCCGCCACCTGGTACTGCTGCACGTCGGAGCCAAGGCGGTTAGCGTTCTTGTAAAGATAGCCGGAGTCGTCGGTCCAGACCACGTCGCCGGCGAAGGCCGCGGCCTTATAGTCCCTGACATCGGAGCCGAGGCGGATTGCGTTCTTGTAAAGGTAGCCGGAGTCGTCGGTCCAGACCACGTCGCCGGTGTAGTCCAGCACCTTGTAATCCCTGATGTCCGTGCCGAGGCGGTCGGTGTTCTTGTAGATGTAGCCGGAATTGTCGGTCCAGATCACGTCGCCGGTGAAGGCCGCCGCCTGGTAGTCCCTGACGTCGTAACCGAGGCGGTCCGTGTTCTTGTAAAGGTAGCCGGAGCCGTCCTTCCAGGCCACGCCGTTGGCGCAGTCCGTTTTATAATCCACCGCGTCCGAGCCGAGCCTGACGCCGTCGCTGTAGATGTAGCCGTCCTGTATGTTGACTGCCGCTTTATGGCAGCCGGGATAAGGCTGGGGCGGGAAAGGAGGATGCCACGGGCCCGGGTGCGGATGCCAGGGCTGGGGCTGAGGCCCAGGGAACGGCTGGGGGCCGGGCTGGGGATGCCACGGCTGCGGCTGAGGTCCCGGGAACGGGTGCGGGCCGGGCTGAGGATGCCACGGCTGCGGCTGCGGGTTGGGGAAAGGCGGATGCGGCTGACCGGGAATGCCGGGCGCTCCGAAGTGTATATTTTTCAGGCTGTCCGCGAGCGTCGTTTTGCCCGCGCTCTGTCCGTCGAAGTCCACTGTTTGCGCCGGCGACAGGCGTGAGCAGCAAACCAGCGCCGTTATCGCCAATACGGCGGTTTTACCTAGTTTATTCATTTTGACCCTCCGCTGGAACATACGATGTTCCTGATTAAAGTATAGCAGTCGGGCCGGAGTTCTTTTATGAGGCGAAAGTCCTTTGAATTTTCAAAAATCGGCCCAGGAAAGATACCTGAAAGACCTATTGATATCCGTCAACCCGTTCCGGCACGGTCCAGGGAACGTGAGGCTGCCCCGATACTCCGGCGCTTAGCCGCAATAAGGCACAAAATCACAAAATTCGGAATTTACTTCTTTGTGTTGTATGTGCCTTTTCGTGGCTAACCTGGAAACTTCAGTTGAAGTTTCCCGCCCGCATAGCGGGCGCCCTTCGGGAGGCATAGTCACGGATAAACCGCATTGCGGTTTTCCGCGACCCCGGCTCGGTAATTTTTCGCTGTAAAAATTACCTCCGCCCTTGCGGCCCGGACGCGAGGCAAGACCATGCCTCGCTCTAAAGCCGGGCCTCACCTCGTCGGGCCGGGCGCGCATAGCCCCGCACTTTTTCCGAAGTGGGCCAAAGTGCAGGGCATAGCGCTGGGCCCTCTCCCCCAAGCTTGGGGGAGGAAATTCCTCAGAATAATTTTGTCCCTTGATACTGCCAATGAAAACCATTCTGAACTGAGGAATTTAGGTTAAATAAAAAAATCCGTACATACGGCAGAATTTAACATGGATATACAGGATGGGCAGGATTCCGGATTTTATTTTATCCTGTATATTCTGTCCATCCATGTAAATTGCAGTTTCTGCTCTTCTTTGTGACTTCGTGGCTTTGAGTGAGAAATATTGGGGGCTAACTCTCGGTAGTTCCGTTATACTATCGTGCCGCGGCGGAGATATCCTGTGGCGCCGGTTATTTTGACGTTAACGAATTCCCCGGCTTTCGGCCGGGCACTCAGTTTCCGGCCTGTGACCTGTGACTTGTGACCTGTGACTTGTGTAACCTGTACTTTGCCGTCTATCTCAGGCGCGTCCCGGAAGGTCCGCCCGAAATCAACGGAATCCATCAAAACTTTCAGGGTTTTGCCGATCATGGCGGCGTTTTTTGCGTCTACTACCACGCTTTGGACGCTTATCAGCGCGTTCATCCTCTCTATCTTGACCTTTTCCGGCACCTGTCCGGACAGTTTGGCGGCGGGGGTCCCGGGTTCGCGCGAATACGCGAAAACGCCCACATTGTCGAATCCCGTTTCGGCGACGAATTCGCTTAGTTCGTTGAAATCCTTCTCCGTCTCTCCGGGGAAGCCTACGATAAAATTGGTCCTGAAGGCGATGTCCGGCACGAATTTTCTTATGGACGCCAGCTTGGCCCTTATGGAGCTTTGGGTGGAGCGGCGGTTCATCTTCTTCAGGACATTGTCGGAGATATGCTGAAGCGGCATATCCAGATAATGGCAGATCCTGTCCTGGTCGCGCATCAGCTTAAGTATTTCAGGCGAAAGTTTCTCCGGATAGACGTACATGAGCCGGAGCCAGTCCAGCCCGTCCAGTTTTAATACTTTTTTTAAAAGCTCGTAAAGCCTGGGCCGGCCATAGAGGTCCATGCCGTACGACGTCGTGTCCTGGGCTATCAGCGAGATCTCGCGCGCCCCTGAGGCGGCCAGGTCCCGGGCCTCTTCCACTACTTCTTCCAGCGGTTTAGATCTGAAGCGCCCGCGTATCATCGGGATAGCGCAGTACGAGCAGCGGTTATCGCAGCCGTCGGCTGCTTTAAGGTATGCGGTATGAGGCGCTGTCAGGCGCAATTTCAGTTTTGGCGCGGTAAGCGGGATCGTGGCCGGCAGAATGCAGCGGTTCCCGCCGCTCAGGGCCGAGTTTATCCGGTCCAGGGCGTTTATGCCGGCGACGGCGTCTATCTGCGGGAATTTCTTCAGCAGCAGGTCCTTTTCGCGCTCTACCAGGCAGCCCGTGACGGCTATTTTGGATATTTTTCCGCGCTTTTTCAGTGAAATAAAACGTTTAATTTCCGCTTCGGATTCCTTTACGGCGGAATTGAGGAAGGCGCAGGTGTTTATGAGGGCGACGTCCGCTTGAGCTTCGTCCGTAGTCAATTCGTACCCGGCCGAGGCGAGTTGGCCCGCCAGTACCTCGGCGTCGGTCAGGTTCTTGGGACAGCCCAGACTGATGATGAAGACTTTTTTGGACATAATCAGTGGTCAGTGAACAGTGGCCAGTGTATAGTGGGCAGTGGACAACAGCCGGCGGCGGGTGTGAAGAATAATTCAGCTGGCGGCAAATAAAGGTCTTATTCCATATAATTGCCGCTGACCACTGGCCACTGTTCACTGACCACTGTCGTTAGTGCACTTCGAACCGCCGCCCGAGCTGGCTGTTCTCCAGTTTATAGCGTTTTATCATAGCACGAAGCGACAGACCTGGCCCGCTGCGTCCGGACCCGAAAAGCCTATTTCCGGCCTATCTTTTTAGGCGATTTCTTAGCGGTTTTGGTCTTTTCCTTCAGGCTGGCCGCCACGGTCTCGCCCATTTTGGAAAGGTTCTCGACCACGGTGGCGCCTGCGGCTTCCAGCGCCTCTATCTTGGAGGCGTGCGTGCCGGCCGCGCCTTCCACAATGGCGCCGGCGTGCCCCATGCGGCGGCCGGGAGGGGCGGTCTTGCCGGCCACGAAGGCGAAGACCGGTTTGGTCATGCACGTCTTTATATAGCGGGCGGCGTCTTCTTCCGCCGAGCCGCCGATCTCGCCGATCATCACTACGGCGGTGGTTTCCTTGTCGGCTTCGAACATTTTAAGCACGTCCACGAAATTCATTCCCTGCACCGGGTCTCCGCCTATGCCGACCACAGTGGATTGTCCCAGGCCCTGGCTGGTCAGCTGCCAGACGGCCTCATAGGTGAGGGTGCCGGAGCGCGACACTATGCCTACATGGCCTTTTTTATGGATATAGCCGGGCATGATGCCGGCCTTGCATTCTCCGGGCGTGATGACGCCTGGGCAGTTGGGGCCGACCAGGGTCACTTTGCGGCCTTCCAGTTCCATCCTGCGCAGGCGGGATTTGACGCGCACCATATCCAGCACCGGGATGCCTTCCGTGATGCAGATGATGACCTTGATGCCCGCTTCCGCCGCTTCCAGGATGGAGTCGGCCGCGAAAGGCGGGGGGACGAAGATGAGGGAAGTGTCGGCTCCGGTCTCTTTGACCGCCGCTTTGACCGTGTCGAAGACCGGTATGTCGAAGTGCTTGGTCCCGCCTTTTCCGGGCGTCAGCCCGGCCACGATATTGCAGCCGTAGTCCAGACAAAGTCGGGAGTGGAACGAGCCTTGCGCCCCGGTCATGCCGTGGACCAGCAGTTTTGACTTCTTGTTCAAAAGTATGGACATGTGAATTATCTCCTTTATAAAGCAAGTGGAAGTGTAAAGGGCAGGTAGAGGTATAGGTAGAGGTAGAGTAAGAAATGTTCCTTCCACGCTCTATACCTATACCTTGGGCCCTCTCTACCTGCTGTTTTCTGCTGTTAGTTCGCCGCCGCCACCGCCTTCTGCGCGGCTTCCCACAGGGAATCGGCCTGCTCCAGCCTGATTGCCGAGGCTTTAAGTATCTCTTTGCCTTCTTTTACATTGGTGCCTTCGAGGCGCACGATCAGCGGCACGTTAAGTTTCACCTTTTTGGTGGCTTCCACTATACCCAGCGCGATATTGTCGCACTTCATGATGCCGCCGAAGATATTGACCAGGACGGCCTTGACCTTGGCGTCCTTGAGGATTATCTGGAAGGCTTTGGTGATCTGATCTACATTGGCGCCGCCTCCTACGTCCAGGAAGTTGGCCGCGGAGCCGCCGGCGAGCTTCACAGTGTCCAGCGTCGCCATGGCGAGGCCCGCGCCGTTGACCATGCAGCCTATGGAGCCGTCCAGGCCGATATAATTGATGCCTATGGCCTTTGCCTCCTTTTCAATTTCAGAGGACTCATGGTCGGTTTTGGCCTCCAGGTCCTTGTGGCGGAAAAGGGCGTTGTCGTCGGTGACGATCTTGGAGTCTACGGCCACGAGCTTGCCGTCCTTGGTTATGGCCAGGGGGTTTATTTCCACCAAATTAGCGTCGTAATCTATGAAGACTTTGACCATGTTCTTGGCCAGGGCCGTGAAAGCGCGGGAATGCTCGGCCGGGATCTTCAGCGCGAAGAAGAGCTCCCTGGCCTGGAAGTCCAGAAGGCCCGTGTTGATGTCCACCGGCATTTTAATGATACATTCAGGCTTTGTTTTGGCCAGCTCTTCGATGGACATTCCGCCTTCCGCGGAGGCTATTATCATCGGGGTCGCTTCCTTGCGGTCCAGGACTACGGAGATATAGATCTCGCGCTCCGGGGCGCAGGCCGCTTCCACCAGCACCTCTTCCACCGTAAGGGCCTGGCCCTGGGTCTGGTGGGTGACGATCTTCATGCCCAGCATGTTCTTTATATAGGTATAGGCCTCTTCTTTGGTTTGGGCTATTTTAACGCCGCCGGCCTTACCGCGGCCGCCGGTCAGCACCTGGGCTTTGATGACCCAGGGGCCGGGACCGTCCAATTTGACGCTTTCGGCGCTGTCGCCTATCCTTACCACCCCGAATCTGGCTTGGACCGGTATTTTATAAGCCTCAAAGATATCCTTGCCCTCGTATTCCAAAAGTTTCATTGATCCTCCAAATAAAATAGCTGGACGGCCAGACCGCTAGACTGCTGGACGGCTGGTCAGCTAGACTGCTGAACTGCTAGACCGCTGGACAGCTTTTTATGGTGCTCTATATTCTTATAAGTCTAGCTGCTAGCCGCCTGGCTGTCTAGCCTTCTGTGGCCGCCCAGCCGTCAAGCGGACTAGCCGCCTAGCCGCCTAGCCGGCCGCCCTTTGCGTCTTCTAATATATTTTGTAGTATAATTTGAAGTAACAAGTCCAGCAATTTCAAGATCGGCGGTTTAAATTTTACTAATACTCCCAAAATAATCCCAAGAGAGGTTCCAAAGATGATAAAGTCCTCCAAAAACATAAAAGTCAGCGAACTGGACTCGATAACCATCCGTTTCGCGGGCGATTCGGGCGACGGCATACAGCTGGTCGGAAGCCAGTTCGCCAACGCTACTGCAATCTCAGGCAACGATCTTAGCACGCTGCCGGACTATCCCGCCGAAATACGCGCCCCGGCGGGTTCTCTTGGCGGGGTAAGCGGCTTCCAGATAAGTTTCGGCGACGAATCGGTGCTTACGCCGGGCAACAAGCCGAACGTGCTCATAGTGATGAATCCGGCTGCTTTGGCCGTCAATATCAAGAATATCGACAAAGGCTCGGTCATTATCACCAATTCCGACGCCTTCACTCCGGCGGCCCTGGAAAAGGCCGGTTATACCTCCAATCCCCTGGAAGACGAAACTCTTTCGAATTACCGGGTCATAGCCATACCCGTCACGGCCCTGACCGAAAGCACGCTGAAAGATTCGGGGCTTACCAAGTCCCAGATAGCCAAATGCAAGAATTTTTACATGCTGGGCATAATGTACTGGATGTACGGATTGCCGCTCGATCCGACCGCCAACTGGATAAAGACCAAGTTCAAGAAGAACCCCGAGCTGGCCGAGGCCAACATCAAGGTTCTGACTGCCGGCCGCAACTACGCGGACGCCACCGAGATCTTCGACGCCCGCTTCCAGATAAAAAAGAGTCCCGTGACGCCCGGTAAGTACCGCAACCTGACCGGCAACGAGGCCGCGGCCTACGCGCTGATCACCGCCGCCAAGCTGCTGAAGCGCAAGCTTTTTTACGGCTCCTATCCGATAACCCCGGCTTCCGAGATCCTTCACACGCTGGCCAAGCATAAGGCCAACGACGTGGTGGTCTACCAGGCCGAAGACGAGATAGCCGCTGTCTGCGCCTCCATAGGAGCGTCGTTCGCGGGCTGCATGTCGGCCACCGGCACCAGCGGCCCCGGCCTTTCGCTTAAAATAGAGGCTATCGGCCTGGCCGTGATAGCCGAGCTGCCGCTGGTCATCGTGAACGTCCAGCGCGGCGGGCCCTCCACCGGCCTGCCCACCAAGACCGAGCAGTCCGATCTCCTTCAGGCCGTGTACGGCCGCCACGGCGAGTCGCCGCTGGTGGTGATGGCCGCCAGCAGCCCCGCCGACTGCTTCAGCACCACGCTCGAAGCCGCGCGCATCGCTGTCAAATATATGACGCCGGTGATCGTTCTTTCGAACGCCTATCTTTCCAACGGCTCGGAGCCGTTCCGGATACCTAAGCTGAACGAGCTGCCCAAGTTCGAGCTGCCGCCGCTGCCCGAGCCGGAGAACTTCAAACCCTACATGCGCGACCGCGACACGCTGGCGCGCCCGTGGGCGGGCCCGGGCATGAAGGGCTACGAGCACCGCACCGGCGGCCTTGAGAAGGCCGAGGGCACCGGCGCCATCAGCTATGACGCCGAGAATCACGAAAGGATGACCAAGATACGCGATGAGAAAATCGCGCGCGTAGTCCGCGAGATACCGCCGACGAAAATTCAGGGAAGCAACGAGGGAGAGCTGCTGGTCGTGGGCTGGGGCTCCACTTACGGGGCCGTTTCGCAGGCCGTCAGCGAGGCGCGCAAGACGGGACTTAACGTCTCGGCGATACACGTTAAGTTCATGAACCCGCTGCCGGCGGACCTCGGCACCATCATGAGGCGCTTCCGCAAGGTGCTGGTGCCTGAGGAGAACACCGGCCAGTTCCGGATGATGCTGCGCTCGGCTTACGCGCTCGAGCCCATAGGCCTGAACAAGGTGCAGGGCCAGCCGCTGAACGGCGAAGAAGTGCTGGGTAAGATAAAAGAAATTCTGAGAGGAAACTAAAAATGGAAAACACTAAACTTACCGCCAAGGATTTCGCTTCCACCCTCCCGGTCAAATGGTGCCCGGGCTGCGGCGACTTCGCCATCCTGAACCAGCTCCAGAAGGTGATGGCCGGCATGGGCCTGCCGCACGAGAAGTACGTGGTGGTCTCCGGGATCGGCTGCTCCAGCCGCTTCCCGTATTACGTCAACACGTACGGCTTCCATTCCATCCACGGCCGCGCCTGCGCCATCGCCTCCGGCGTGAAACTTTCGAATCCCGACCTGGCCGTGTGGGTCATCACCGGCGACGGGGACGGCCTTTCGATCGGCGGGAACCACACCATGCACTCCATCCGGCGCAACATCGGCCTGAAGATAGTGCTCTTCAACAACCGCATCTACGCGCTGACCAAGGGCCAGGCCAGCCCCACTACGCAGTTCGGAGTAAAGACCAAGTCCTCGCCGATGGGGACCATAGACTTCCCGTTCAATCCGGCGCGCTTCGCCATCGGGCTCGACTGCACTTTCGTCGCGCGCGGCATCGACACAGATATGGCCGGCACCACCGCGATCCTGGAGCGCGCGGCTAAACATAAAGGCACGACCTTCGTCGAGATCCTGCAGAAGTGCGTGCCTTTCACGGATAAAGAATTCGACGCGCTCAAGGACCCGGTAAACAAAGAGGATTCTATCCTCAGGGTGGCGCACGGCAAGCCGCTCGTATTCGGAAAGAACAAGGATAAGGGCATAGTCTTTAAGAACTTCAAGCCCGAGATACTTGAGTTCAGGCCGGGAGATGTTCCGGACGAGGTCGCGGTGTACGACGAGACCAACGCCGAGATGGCCTATCTGATAAGCGGCTTCCTGGCCCCGGAATTCCCGATACCGCTGGGCGTGTTCCGCGCCACGGAGAAGCCGTCCTACGAACAGCTCTATTACGACCAGGTGGCGGCGATCGGCGACACGAAGGACAACGAGCTGGAGACGCTGCTGTCCGGCCCGGACGCGTGGGAAGTCAAATAAAATTTGCCAGGCAAATTTTATCCGTAAGAAGGCGCGAAACGAGGATCAAAAAACCGGCGCGGAGTTTGTCGCCAAACAGTCGGTGCCGCAGTTATTCTCGCTTTGTTTCACTAAAAAAAATGCGCCCGGCGGCGAGAAGATTTATTTAAAC
>Ga0209697_10000383_pt1 | contig 72459 bp, 68 predicted proteins | sample AliMusrvi5mmetaG_FD_184115 | JGI IMG/M metagenome (GOLD analysis project Ga0209697, IMG submission 184115) | Freshwater lake bacterial and archeal communities from Alinen Mustajarvi, Finland, to study Microbial Dark Matter (Phase II) - Alinen... | ecosystem: Environmental > Aquatic > Freshwater...
TTGTCCTGGCGGGATCGAGCAGCCAAGAAGATAACAACGGCTGAATCTCAGGTTATGAATGATGTGCTTTATCGCCTTATTCCGCTTATCGGCGGCGATAAGCTACTAAACATAGCAGCAACTTGAATCAAAATAGCGAGAAATTATGAGCAAAAAAGAAGATGTCGAAAAGCCAACTTTAATTGATTTTGAGTTTGCGTTTGCCCTGGAAGGTACACTTTCAGAATGGTCATCAAAAAACGATGAAGAATCATATGGCAGGCTTCAGCTTGAAGCTGCTCTAAAAGATGAAAAAAAAGCGACTTCGTAAGAAAAAACATACTGGTGAGTTTGCTGAGTGGGGGAGGCAACTTGTTATCCTACGCAACAAGAAAGACGGGTTCGATGATTTTTTTGACGCCTTCATCGAGGAAGCCATCGAGTCAAATGGATGTTTTTGTGGCGGTGGTGGCAAGGAAGACATTTTGGACGTAGTCGTTGAGCTTGGCCCTCGCTCTGGCGATACTGATGCAAAGATGATGAAAGTTACCGCGTGGCTCGATGCACGAGAAGATGTGAAGCGCTGGAGAATTGGGCCGGAATTTGATGTCTGGTACTCGGAGCGCCCTCGATACCAAATGAAAGCTGAAGATGTTGAGTTGCGCGCTATTGTTGAGGCAAGAAAAGACCAGCCTGAAATTAAGGTATCAATAGATGAATTATAATAATCGGTGATAATGGCCCCTGAAACGGTGTCAATTGTCCCCGTTTTATTCATAGAAGCCCATCAGTAAAAGGTTTCAAAGCTGTTTGTCATTTTTTCAAACGCCTCCTTCGTGGCGTTCTTCGAAAATAATTCGGCTCAAAACATGGAGGAGTCCGTCGTTCCACCGGGACCAACGCTGCCAGGGCCGATTCCTCCAGGCCCAACACGGCCCGCACCAATGCTTCCCAACCCCATCAACCCGATAGAACTGAAACCAAAGTTCGAGAACTTCCACGGCAACGTAGTCATCAGTGCTTCCACTGCCAAAATGCGCATGGTTGAAGTGGTGGGGGAATAATCAGTGTGCTCGCAGCAGACCCCACCGCAGAGGTCAAAGTAACGGTAGAAATTCAAGTCAACTTCCCTTCCGGAGCTTCTGGTCAAACCAAACGCGCCATTGCGAAGAACGCTCGAACCCTCAATTTTAAGACCCCAGAATGGGGATGAGGCAGGAAGAGGTTACAAACCAGATCTTTTAAAGGCGGTTAATTTTGACCCGAGGGAAGCCTTGCTTCAAAATCCATACGCCCGTGAAGAATACGGACGATCTCTATTTCATCGTTTCGACTCTGACGATAAAAAACGACATGGCTACCGGCATTCATTTTCCGGTAGCCGCTACGAATTTCGCTACAATCTCTTCCCTTGAGGGGATCAATGGCCAGCTGTTGGAAACAATTATCGAGCATGGTGAGGTAAGTGTTACGCTGCTCGGTTCCCCAACGCTTTTTGGTATACCGGCCAATCTCAATTAAATCGGACAAGGCCTTCTTGGTGAGGGTGAAGGCGGGCATTTAAGCGAGCCCTTCATGATCAAGCGCATCAATCAATCCTTTTAGGGAATACTCGGTGGTGCCGCTTTCTTCTCCTTCCACAAGAGCGCGTCGAAGCGCGGCCACTTTCATTTCCCGTTCTTCCAAGAGTCTTAATCCCGCTCTGATAGCTTCGCTTGTTGTGCCAAACCGCCCTTGCGCGACCTGTTGAGCGATAAATTTTTCATAATGTGCGCCGAGCGTGATGCTTGTATTCTTCTGCATAGGAACACCTCCTTGAGTGCTTTTCTAATATTATATAATATTGAATGGTATTAATCAACCCTCAAGGGTAAGCATTTTACTTGCTGAACCAAGGCATTCCCCACACATGCGGTGAATATAGACCTTATTATCCGCACAGAATGCGTCGATTATATTTACCGCAGCACCAATGACCTGCTGATCCTTAAAGGTGCCTTGCACGAACCGGCAATATGGCTATATTGACTTTTTGTTTGGGGCAGGGTGCGCCATAGGGATCAAGCTATCGACTGTCACTACAAAAACTGAACGCGTGAATCAGGACGACACATGACTAAGCATGGTATTCTCATCGAGAATAAAGATGTTTCCGAAAAACCCCAATTTCAAGTAGGAGGACGTATGAACAAAGGCGAGTTGGTGGAAAAAGTGGTCAAGGAATGTGGATTGGGCAAAGCTGTCGCCGAACAGGTGCTCGCCAGTATTTTTGGTACAATTGCCGATGCTATGGCAGCAGGCGACAAGGTGACGTTGATCGGCTTTGGCACCTTTTCTGTATCTGAACGAGCCGCTCGTGAAGGACGCAATCCTCAGTCAGGCGAAACCATCAATATACCAGCCAAGAAGGTCATCAAATTCAAAGCCGGCACCAAACTGACTGATTCGGTGAAATAAACTTTTCTCTCTAATTTCACCCATCTTCAAATCAGAATCCGCTCGACCTCATCGAGTGAGATCTGATCGTTGCGCCGGTCATAGAGACCGGTGGTACGAGCGGATTCATGATTTGCCATCTGTTGCGCCACTTCAAGTTTACCACCATTGCGCAAGTATTCCGTGATCCCGGTAGCACGAAAGCTGTGACAGCATATTTGGGTACGAATACCGGCATCCTCGGCGCGACGGCTGACCATGCGGTACACATCCGCTTGGTACATAGCGCTATCGGAAAGCTGGTTGCTGCGCCCGCGTACCGTGCGGAAAAGATATCCTTTTGCATCATCAATCCCCGCCCCCCCGATGTAGGCTTCAATGTAGTGCTCAAGATTATGGTGACAGGGCATTTCGTGTCGCTTGCCCCCTTTTTCGTGCAACCGCACCCAAGTGCGGCGTCCCTGGACATACACATCATCGCCGCGCATCTTGATGACTGCGCCCACGCGCGCGAAGGTATAGACCATGAGGCCGATGAGGGCACGATCCCGTAGGCCGATCAGCGAGTCGATTCCGATGGAATCGAGCAACACGCGGGCCTCTTCCGCCGAGAGCACGGAGGTCTTGCCTTTTTTCACCACATGTTTCGGCCCCCGGACCGCATGGGCCGGGTTGGTCGGAATCACTTGGCTGACGACCAACCAGTTAAAGAGCATGCGGAGCGCGGCGAGCTGCAGCTTGACCGAGGGGGCCGCCATCGTTTCCTGCAATCCTTCAATGTACGTCGCCACATGGACGGGCCGTATCTGACCCAACGCACCAATCCCTTGGTCCGCGCACCACGTCGCGAATCTGCCCGTCGACCGCGCATACGCCTTACGGGTGTTAGGGTTTCGAATGCACGCAGTGAAAAATTCGATCACCCGTTCCGCCGTCTTCGCATCTGGAGCAAAGAGCGCTGGCAGCACCCCCTCACTCCCATCCCCTCTCATCACTATTACCTGTGACATTTCACCTCCTCTAGCTGTTCCGTTTCGTGTATGATAACGTCCTTTATCATACATGAAAGCTACTGTTACCTCTAACTCATTTTAGATCTCGCCCCTTAATGGGGTTTGAAGTCCAATGGAACGAAAACGTACGCTAAGGGATTTAGAGCTGGTCTCTGTTTTAGCTAATTTTATTCTGGTGTCGTTAAGTATAGGGGTCTATGATTGCAAACTGGAAAGATTGTCACCAGCTATGGCGGATTCATCACCAGTTTGAAAATTACCCTTTTTTGCTTTTAATCTTGCTCCCTTGAGCCTGGCCCACTGTCTCGGAATTCAGGCAGGACGGTTTTGAGTCTCTCCACAGCCTGCAGAGGCGATCACCGTGATGTCCATTCCTGGACTAGCTACTTGAGACGCTTGTGTGGCAAGTTTTTCAGCACGGACGAGATGCCAAGATTTAATACCCTAAACATTTTTAGAGGAGGCCATCATGATGATAGGTAAAGCAATTCAGGCAAGGCAATTGTCCTGCTGGCTGGTTATATTTGTTCTTTGCATTACGTTTTGCGGCCATGCCTCACAGGCTGCTAATGCTGACCAGGCGAAAGAAAATATTCCTGCTGAAACAAAAATTAAATTTCGCTCGTACGAAGTGATTGATACCAAGCAAGGCGGACTGGCGGTAAGCCGTTTGGCTGTGCCGCAGGATTGGAAAGCCATCAGTCGTGTGGACTGGAATTACAACGATACATACCTCCCGGTGAAAGCCCGCTCGCGCGTGGAGGCGCCGGACGGCGAAAGCTGGATTGAGTTTTTCCCAAGCGCGTTTTTTGTGTGGCTTTCTCCGCAGCCCCGCCAGTCTACGAATTCGGCCGGCGGAATTAATCATCCCAACATCACGCTGCCCGAAGCGATGGTGCGTTATGTGATCGGGCCCAATCGCAACAAAGCAAAAAATCTTCGTATTGTGGGATCCCGGGCTGTGGACATGCCAAAGGCATTTCCCCGAGCGTTCTCGTATATGTTCTCTCATGGGTTTCGACCAGGCGAAGGGATCTGCATGCGAGTGACATATGAACTCGATGGCAATCGGGTGGACGAAGAGTTCTACGGCTATATGCCTGCAGGAGATGCGATTCCGTCGAACAATGGCCCACTCCGGTTAACAGAGTACCATCGCGTGCTTGTCATGGCGCATAGCATGGGGGCAAAATCGGGCAAGTTGGAGTCGGCGCGGCCTCTTCTCGGATTTATCGCCACCTCGATTGAGTTTAATCCTGCCTGGCTAACCAGGGTCGGAGAGGTTAAAAAGATGCAACAAGACAATTTCAATCGGTCCTTGGCTCAAACCTATGCTGGCATCAAGGCGGCAGGAGTCCGCAGCAAAGCCATATCCGCACAGAATGACGCCTTTATACACAGGAGTGAAGCTAACCGCGCCCAGAATCGCGCCCAGCAGAATGCGGCCCGCTCATCGTTCAGCGCCGATTCTAACGCCGAATTTGATAAACAAACGGACGATTTTCACCAATACCTGCGGGGCACTGAACACATGCAGGATCAGCACGGCGTTGTTTCCGACCTTTCTTCTAACTACAATTATCACTGGGCCGACGGATCCGGAAATTTTGTAAACACCAACGATCCGACCCATGATCCTAACAAATATCTCAATGGAAACTACCAACAGATGACACCGCTACAGAAGTGAGAGCGGGTTTACCGAGTTTGTGCCACTATTTACCCTTTTCGTTATCAAAATTGTGGCTAGTGTCTCGTCAACACTCTAATGTCGGATACAGGCGTGACAATTTTATCCGCGCATCCTTCGCGGTTAATTGCCCGTTCACTTTGGCCTGTGAGAACGTTCAGGTCAATCTCAGCCATGTTCAGCCAACTTCCGTGCTTCGGGGTATAGACAAATTCGAAACGATCCCATAACGCCTTGGCCTTTTCTGGCGAGAACGTTTCGTAAAGCGCACCAGGTTCACGTCGGTCTGCTCATCGTCCACAAAGGGGTCGCTTCAGGAAACGGATCGTAGAGGTACGTTAAGGAAATATTAATTTATAAATACAACGGGTTAAAGGACTGTCTAAATTCAAACTCTGATATCAAAAAAAGCTGGCCCAAGGGTACTGATAACTATTCAAATTTATATGATATTTAATGCGCCACCGTACTTTGTAATCCGTTTCCTGAAGCGACCCCAGTTGATACAATCTGCTATATATTTAGATTCAGGAGACTTTGAACTTGAAAACGAAGTTTCATTAACTAAATTTTATGCATTATATAATATGTTAAGCAGGGAAGAGTTTACAGATCATATTGGAAAAATTGGAATATGGATTACTACGACTGAAAATCAAGATGTTGAATATAATAAATTAACTAATAAAATATCAATTATTAATATGTCTTTAGAGTATCAATCAATAAATATTGGTTACGAAGCTTTTGTTAGCGATCTTTATGCGTCTGGTGACATATCAATATCTTTAATTGACTGCAAATTTACAAAATGAAATATAAAGAATTTCACTGGTGCATTTTCACTTATAACAGTCTCGAAGAGGATATTAATGCGTGACATATTTGCTCTTGAACCAGCAACCCAAATACTCAAGGATGACTCATATGTCATCTCTTATCCGTATTTACTCGAATATTTCTCATCTAAGTCATCGCTCGAAGCAGGAGACGTAGTTTGCGGGGCCCATATGGTTTACGGATGGATGCCAACTATTCTGGAGTTGTATCCTGAGCGAGGCAGAATCGGCCTTGATGTAGCAGCGCTGACACTTAATAAAGCAAAAAAAGGTAGCGAACTTCCCAACAACGAAATTGAAGCGCTCGCAGCGCTTGTCAATAACTCTCTAGTGGGTGCATCTAAACTCCTGCATTTCGTTGCGCCAAATCACTTCCCTATCTGGGACTCTAAGGTTTATTCCTTTGTCCACGAAAATCGGCCGCATCACTATCGTGTAAATAGCGTTGAGAGATATAAGCAATATGTGGCATTGCTGAAAGATCTTGCCACGAAACAAGAGTTTCCAAATTTCCACGAATCGGTTCAAAAGAAGATTGGTTATAACGTCTCGCCCTTAAGGGCGTTGGAGTTGATTATTTTTCTCAATGCTCCCGTTTATGGGGGCTAGTCGTAATGGCTGACAGTTAAAATAGATGACATCTACACTGTATGGACAACTTACCGAAGCCCCCAACTCAGGTACAGAGTTGTGTGATGTGAGGAGCCTTGAAAACCAACGATACTGTCGATAATCTGATAATCGTCAATTTTCCAAGCACTGACCAGTTGATCATAATACCTAGAACTGGTTTGTTGGGATACAGTGTAACAAGTGCTTCGCAATATGCCTGTAGTTGTGGATAATACCAGGCAATCAAAGTTGGAAGATCATTTTCTTTGACTTGGTCTGACTTATGATCCACAACCCAAAAACCGTCCTTGGTCTCTATCAGCAAGTCGATACTACCCGAGATTACCGTCCCTTGAACATCCATCCAGACAAACGGTTCCTCGCACATATACGTTAATGGTGCAAACGTGTTCTGAAGATAACACCTGAGCGTGTTGACAACTTTCGTGATACTATTGACGTCTTCAGAAGTAACGGCGTCTCCCAGCACTAAAGCGAGCTGATCCCCCCCATCCGGTATTTGGAACAGAATTTCAAAACAACGGTGGAGCAGAGTGCCACGTTCCAGAGGTGACAATCCCTGCATGACCGTGAGCGGTTCGGCGTACTGGATATTCCGCAAAGGAGGAATTTTGACCTTGCTGCCATGAAGAGACGAAGGGGTCCGGCATTCTGGTGTCAGATTCTCCATCACATATCCAGAAACGATCGCTCTTCTGCCTATGGGTGACAAAACTTGCTCATCTGTCGGCACATCGATCTCACAGGCTTCTTTATCGACTGCCTGTACCCGGCAAGGAAATCTCTCCCCACCCAAGGCCATTGTCGTGTCTGTCAAGTTGGCAGATGTTTTATCGACAAACAACTGCCAATAAGAGGTTTGCTTTAACTCCTTAACACCTTGATGGCTTGGCCATTCCAGGATCAGCTTTTCCCTGGCCCGGGTCATGGCTACATAAAGGAGACGAATCGCGCTCTCCTCTGCTTCTTGCGCCAACTCGTCGAGAAAATTCTGTTTGGTCGCAGAAGCGTCGAAGTTCGGAAATATCTCCACATGTACATTGTCGAGAATGGTTCCAAGATCGCTGAAATCTTCATACAACACTCTGGTGGTCGGCAAGCGTGGGGCATTATTGTCATCCAAGCCGCAGACCAGCACGATCGGCCATTCCTTGCCCTTTGAACGGTGCCAGGTCGTTAACTGCACAGCATGCTCATCTAGGACCGTAGGTGGTGGTTGTTGGTCATCTCGCTCGATCTTGCCTTGCAACCAGGCCAAGAAACTCTTTACTCCCGTACCGTAATACCCTCCGCAAGCAAGAGTTTCGCGGTTGGCCATCTCGTATGCAAGACACTCTTCCTGCAGTCGCAGCAAATTGGCCCTTGCCTGCTCGGCATCAGGCCATCGGGCAATGACACCGTACAGATCAAGGGCAGCGATGATTGCGGCCAAGACCTCGCCTGTATTTTGGTCGACGCCCTGTGGGGTCAGGCAATTTAGCTTGTCTAGGGTTTTCGGATCGTGGAGCGGTCGGCCTGCAACCAATTCGGTCAGAGCCGTTTCCAGGGTATGACTTCCCAGTTCGGTGACCGCCAGATAGAGGGCAGCGTGGAGGTCGTCCGGATCGGCAATGTAGGACAAGGCATAGATCGCCAAGCGGACGATCGGCGAGAGTGACCACCCTGCTTCCTGTAGACGACAAGAGATCCCCATGGTTCGAAGACGGGTGGCATAATACTGCAAGCGAGTGTTCGTGGGGCAGATGATGGCAATATCCCCGCCTTTGATTCGACGACTGACACCGAGCGACTTGTCGTAAACCTGCTGACTGTCATCGTTCAGCAAGGAATGGATACGGCCCGCCACATGGGAGGCCAGAACATCCAGTTTGGTTGATGCCCGGATGTCGATCACCTCGAGAGGCGACAGCTGGCTGGTAAACTTTGCCATGGGCGTCAACGCTGTGTAATCAGAACCAAAGAGTCCTTTTCCCATGGCATTGATCCACCCCATCAGTGGCCGGGACGAACGCCAGTTTCCAGTCAGGGGTGATGTCGATGTGGAATGTTGGCGGCAGAGCGCATCCATCAGCCGGGCATCGGCATTCTGGAATCCCATAATGGCCTGTTTTAGGTCTCCCACAACAATGGTGGGCACTCCCTGCCGGGTCAGCGCCCAGAGCAGTGAAAACTGCAGCGGATTGGTATCCTGAAACTCATCCACCACCAGGCAGTCGACCCGTTCACGCAAGGCAGCCAGTGTTTGTGAAGGACCGAGCAAGAGTTGACGGGCATTGGCGAGCATGTCCGTGAAGTCCAGCAGGCCTCGTTTCTGCTTGTCATCGTGGTAGCTCTGCAGGGATTCTATGGCAGCGGCCAGTAGCAGATTCGTATGCTCCAGGGCATCGGCCAGCGGTCCGGGGTGTTTTGGCAGAGCCTGAGCCGCATCAATCACTTCGCTGGCCAGGTCATCATACCCAAGAGGTAGTTTGGAGCCGCGTTTATAGGTTTTCAGATTGCCTAACCGTTTCCACAACTGCCAGTCCGAATCCAACAGTGTCTCTTTTTCGGCCCGTTTGATATCGTAAAAGTTGTTCTTCAGTTCTTTTTGGATTGTTTCACTCACCTTGCATTGAGATGAAATATCCATTGGGAAGCTCTGCAGAAGCGCCTGGATCGCTTCCAGCAGTTTCTTCTTTAGATGGTCGGCAAGCAAGGTGGGGCCGTACAGTTGTCTGATTTGCCGTTCGACTCCGGGATGAAGGCTGTCCCCACCTGTTTCTTTGCCGATGGCTCGTAGAGTCGCGAGAAGCCCCTGCAATAGGTTGCGAAAGGAATCCTCGACACTGATCATATTGGCACCGACGCTGTTGCGATAACCGAACCGGTCGAGATTGGACATGATATGGTGACCGGCGGCGGAGCGAGCTAAGGCATGCCCTATTAAAAGATCCTGTTCATCGTCGTTCAATAGGCGGGGGCTAGGAGAAACACCTCCATCGAAGGCAAACTCGGTGATCAAGCGCAGGCCGAAGCCATGAATGGTAGATATATATGCCTGATCCAGGAGATACGCCTGTTCGATGAGCCCGGCGTTGACCATACCAGCCCGGATGCGTCCACGCAGTTCGGATGCAGCAGCTTCGGTAAAGGTGACAGCTACAATTTTTTCAGGAGCGATCCTTTGCTCCTGGATCCATCTGGTCAACGTTTCCTGAATGTAATGGGTCTTGCCGGAACCTGCTCCGGCTGGGACGATGGTGAGCAACGGTAGCGTTGGCTGATTTTGCAGGGTCGTAGATTCCATTATTTGTCCCTGACGTCAGGCTTTGGACTGTCTTGTTTCATAAACATCCGCACCAGTGGGCTGCTGTCCAGGGCATAGGGAGTGATACCCCGATTGTTTTTAAACTCGACCTCGTCTTCAGGCTGGTTGAGGAAGATCCTGCCTTCCCGTAATTCTGTGAAACGGTTTCGAATCAGGTGCATGGACGCATCCGCAATAGCATCTCCCATCTCCTGGACACCTCCGATTCCTCTGGGAAGCCAGTCTCTGGTGTCGGTCAGCACGTTTTGGTCATTCATTAAAAAATACATCGCTCCTATCTCGCCGGTGTCTCGGTAAGAGGCCAGTTGTTCAGCCAGCCCCTTGGGAGCCGTCCCCGGCTTCTTCAACCCACCGGTTTGAATCATGGTTCGATACAAGGCCGCTTGATGGTCGTATCCTCTGCTCATACGCCGCCAGCGAGTACCGCTGCTCGATTTTTTGTAATCCACCACATAGAGCCGCTTTCCTGGAAGGGCCAGGAGCAGGTCGGCATTGCCATGGATTGGTACATCGTCAAGAAATCCCTGGAGACTAATCTCTGTTGCCAGCACCTCCGCATGGATAGAAGCCAAGATTTCGGCCCAGCGTTGTGCGGCCCTCAGAATTTCCTGTTGCAGTTGTTGCCGTTCCGTCATCCATTCACTCCGTTGCAGGAAAGGACAGTGACTACGGATAGCCTGGGCCAGTAGGCTCGGGACTTCTGCATGGATCGAAGAGAGTGGGGGTAGCGGTCTCCGGGGAGCGAAGAGGTTTTCAAACACCTCGTGTGCCAGCGTTCCCTTGGTCATGATATCAAGGGCTTCAGGAACCCAGTCTCTGGCTGATACTCCCAGCCGATCAAACAACCAGGCCAACGGAGAAACCATAAGGGTCTCAAGCCTGCTGGGAGATTCTGGTTTCAAACTGGTATCTTCCCGCATACCGATTTTCAAGAGATCCTCAGGGAAATTGAGGTCGACTGCAATCGGTTTGCGAGGTGGTGATGGCTGTACATCGGTCGCCAAGGCAAGTCCTCGGGCGGAATCCTGGCCCTGCTCGGTTTCAAGTTCCAGAATTATAGTCGCCTGATCTAAGGGACGATCATTTTTATCAAGGAGTTGACTGGCGATGAAGGCGATGGCAGACGAGGTGGCCAGTGAATTGCCAAGTGGATCACGGCGGGGGATCAGGAATGTGACCGCATCGGAGGCAGAGCAGAGCTGTCGCCTGAAAATTTCGCGTAACCGTTGCGCATGGCTAGCGGCGGTAAGCTTCGTACCATTCAAATGGTCAGCAAGTTGTTGCAGATCGTTTTCACCGAAAACCGGGGAGTGCCCAATTGGTGCAGGATAGTGACCTTCGCTGCAGCCAAGCACGATGAGGTGTTTCACCTGCCGCCAAGGCTCTTCTCCTTCATGAAAAATCGCAATACCCTCTTGGGTCAGCACGGGGATGAGCATCGGCAGCAGTTCGGAAAAACAAAGAGGATGCAGTTCGTGCCAAGGGATTTCCGAGCCGGATGCGTCCAACATGACGACTACCCGCTTGAGAGCGGCTGTTGCCCGGACAAGGTGCAGTGCCATACGCTCGCTTGCATCAAGATGCGGTTGTATACATTTTAATAAGCGGGCAAGTTCGCCCGATGATTCAGGAGGATTGCGCAGCGCTGTCAGGATCAGATGCGTTCCCACACTGCATCCTGACCACTCCTTGAAGCCAAAATTTCCCTGCATGACCTGCTGGGCAAGTTGACTGCCACGGCTAGGTTCCCACGGCATGAGCGGAGAGGTGAGGAGCGCGGTCAGCGCTAACACCGGGGCCGGTTTGTTCATGCAGAGCAATAGGTGTTCTATCGTTTCGCTGCCAATATCGCGCAAGGTGTTTGCAGCCTTCAATCCCGAGAGGGGTAAACCTGCCACCGAGAAAACCTCTCGTGTCGAGATGTTGTAGCGCCGGTCAGATGGCAAGAGCAGTGCAAAATCTGCGGGTCGTGGTTCAGGAGTATCACGTAATGCTTGTTGCACCATACCGGCTGCGATTTCGGCTTCCTGAAGATGATCGCGAACTGCTAGACATTGCAGGGTTGCATCCTGGCGAACTCTCTTCTTTGCTGTTTTGAAAAGATGTCGCTGCAACACTCCGAGGGCCGAGTGCTCAGATGCGGCAGGGGTAAAGACTGATTGTTCTAGTACATCGATGTAACGTTGGTTTGATGGGCTCGATTGATTGAGACGTTCGACCAGTGCGTGTTGCCAGGCATCCAACTCAGGCCAACCTGGGTGTTGATACACATGTATCTGGCGAAGCTGGCGATCCGATGGGCATTGGAGAACCTGGGCGATTATCTCGAGGTGTGGCGGAAGCGTCTCTCCCATGGCTCGGTGCAGATTTGACAAGTCATTCAGGTGTCGAGTTGCCCGATCGGATAGGAGTCCAAACTCTATATTGCGAATATCTCCGAAAGGACCGGCAGCCTCAAGCAACATCGTCAATGCCTTATCGATAGCAGCGAAAATGGCCGGGCGTTCGGTGGATACGGCTTCAAGGCTGGCATTCCAGAAGCAGTCTTGTGATGAACACATGATTGCCTCCAGTTGCATCTGCCAGAGGTTATTGGCAGGGGTACATAGAAAGGCGTTACGGATTAGCCCTAGCAGTTCGAACCAACCGCCGGCGATGACCCCGCAACCGGGTGCCAGTTCGGCGACTTTTCGCTTGAGCGCAAGGGCGGAGGACTGATCGGGTGCGAGGAGAAAATGTATCATGAGCAAGGCCCCTCGGGGTATCTGTTATCAGGGGCCTGATCCACCACACTCCCACATTGATCAATCATAGTGAGCCATCAATTGCCTGGCCTCGGCACCTATCTCTTTCCGCAGTGTTGACGGGCCATTGACGACAGCGTCTTTTCCAAGTGACATGATCCATGTTCGCAACTGAACGGTATCCGATACCGTGACTTCGATCCGTGTCCATCCGTCATCCAAATCACTTACCTTCTGTCCCTGAGCCAACGGTGTTTCCACTAAGTATTTACCTAACAACTCTCTGACCCTCAGGACAAGTTCTAACGGTTTAGGACCTACGCGAATGCCGAACTCGCGGGTGATGAATTCGTCGATGACGTACCCTTCCGGAATAATTGCTGACTGCTCCAGTAAAATGGCATTATCTATCCGATGCATGGCCAGGAATCTGGGATCGCTATACTCCTTTATAGTACAGACCAGATAGATGACCTGTTCCATAGCAACGAGCCCCAAGGGATTGACAGTGTACGTTTTAGCCTCGTGACCTCGATTGATGGCCCTGTAGGTGATCTCCATTTGCTTTCCGTGGAGCAATCCATCATAGATATCCGCCTGGATTTTCTCATCGATCTGGACCGGAATCATATTGAGCGTGTGCGGAATTACCCGGATTTTGTCCTGCCATTTTGAAACGATAGACGCTTCGCTTTGAGAAATGCCTCGAGCCGTCTCAAACCAAGGTGCGAGATGGGACAAGGTCGCTGGCGGCAACAGTTGCTTCATATATTGTTCTACCAGATTAAAGGTCAGAGCCGCATGCGGGTCCATGCCGGGAATTTCAAGCGAGAAACCCTTTTCAAACCACCACCCCTGAGGCTTCAATTGGTCCGAACGGAGAGGAAAGGTGGAGCAAAGATCGTTCAGGTCTCGCTGCACGGTGCGTAGTGTTACATAAATACCCATCGTTTCCAATTTTCGATGAATGCTTGGTGCATCGAGACGGCGAGGATGGCGGGGTATCATGCGCAGTTCCGTCCATTGGCGAATCATTGTGTTGTCCATAGTCCTCTCTTTTACCCCACCTGTGCGACAGATCGTGACGTTTAGAGCCCGTTTTGGCGAGGTTTTCAAACGACACATTTGGTCGCATTTTTAATGTAATGTATAGTATATAAATACGAGAAGCAAAAATAACGGAACACCAAAACCTGTTATGGGAAGTTCGCCCTGCAGATTTGCCATTTAAAACCGATCTTGTGATACTGACGCAGATGTTTCAAAATTGTGTACACTCTGGCGTACCAATTTGATGGAGGGAATGCAATGATCCCCGAGTATCTATGTTTATTCTCAAACAGCGGGCCAGTTAAAGTCACAGTCCGCTTCAGTGCCAAACGTGACAAGCATCGTTCAATGCGAGCTCATGCCATGCACTGGCGCGAATTAGATCAGCTTATAAATCCTGAAACCGGTGGGCTTTACTGCTGTATATTTTTGGATGAGCATGAATGCCTCATTAAGAAGTACGAGATTGATCCGGGGGCAAACAGCCTGACTATCGTCATAGCAGAAACGGATTTACCGTAGCCGCAAAGGATGGACGGCGTGACAACACTCTCGTCCTCACCGTGGGTCGGTTGTGAATATAGGGGTCCGTTCACGAAACGGAATTTTTTGTACGCTAAGCAGATGGTATGCCAATAGAGGCCCCACCATGCTTGGACCTTGATATGGTGTGTCAGGTTGACATATACCCTAACCTGATGTCAGGAAGGATTGCGTTAAACGTCAGGATAGAGTTCGTTTTGCTATTTATTGACATACTCCACCAAAGGTAATAGAGTTCAATCTGACATCAAACCCCTTTGGAGGAAACATCTTGCAAGGCCAACGCATCGGCTACGTCCGCGTCAGCAGCTTCGACCAGAACCCGGATCGGCAACTAGAACACATCGAAGTCGGCAAGGTATTTACCGACAAAGCCTCAGGCAAAGACGTCCAGCGGCCTGAGTTGGAAAGACTGCTTGCCTTCGTTCGTGAAGGCGACACCGTGGTGGTGCACAGTATGGACAGGTTGGCACGCAACCTTGATGACCTGCGCCGTATCGTGCAGGGACTGACTCAACGGGGCGTGCGCATGGAGTTCGTCAAAGAAGGTCTGGCTTTCACCGGCGAAGACTCTCCGATGGCCAATCTCATGCTGTCGGTCATGGGAGCTTTCGCCGAATTTGAGCGAGCCTTGATCCGCGAGCGGCAACGTGAAGGTATCGCGCTCGCCAAGCAGCGTGGGGCCTACCGTGGCCGGAAAAAAGCATTATTGCCTGAGCAGGTGGCCGAGTTGCGGCAGCGAGTAGCTGTCGGTGAACAAAAAACCATACTGTCCCGCGAGTTCGGCATCAGCCGTGAGACTCTGTACCAATACCTGAGAAAGGATGCCTGACAATGCCACGTCGCAGTCTGTTGACGCCCGCTGAACGCATCAACCTTATTGCCTTCCCAACAACTGACACCGAACTCATTCAACATTATACATTTTCGGAACCCGACTTGTCGGCCATCCGTCAACGGCGTGGCAATCACAACCGGCTCGGTTTTGCGGTACAGTTATGCTATCTTCGCTATCCCGGCTTGGCACTGCCAACCGACGATGAGCCTCCCTCACAAATATTGGCTATCGTCGGCCAGCAATTGCACATCGAGCCAAGTGTTTGGTCGCAGTATGCCCAGCGGTCGGTGACCCGACGTGAGCACTTGGCTGAATTGCAGGCTTGGTTGAACCTTACTCCGTTCTCCCTTGCCGATTACCGGCATTTTGTTCATCAGCTCGCTGAATTGGCCCAACAGACCGACCGGGGTATCGTGCTTGCCGAAACACTGGTTGAAATACTGCGACAACAGCACATCATTTTGCCAGCAATCGATGTCATTGACCGAGTATGTAGTGAAGCACTTACGCGCGGCACACGCCTTGTGCATGCGGCACTGACCGCGCCGCTGGCAGATCGTCATTGCCGTGTGCTCGATGGTTTATTGGCAATTCGTGAAGGTTCCAAAGGCAGTGGAATGACCTGGTTACGTCAGCCACCAGGTCCGCCGAAGCCCAAGCACATACTGGTCCATCTGGAACGGCTAAAAACTATCCACGATCTATCGTTGCCGGATGGCTTGGAACGCACTGTTCATCAAAATCGTTTGCTTAAACTTGCCCGCGAAGGAGGGCAAATGACGGCGCAGCATCTGCGCGACCTGGAACCAACCCGACGCTATGCTACCATGGTGGCAGTTATACTCGACACCATGGCCACGCTGATCGACGAAATCATTGACCAGCACGACCGATTTATGGGAACGCTGTTCAGCAAAGCCAAACGCAATCATACCGACCGCTTCCAGGAATCCGGCAAAGCGATCAACAATAAGGTTCGCCTGTACTCGCGCATTGGCCGGGCATTACTGGCCGCTAAGCAGTCTGGCAGCGATCCGTTTGCAGCCATTGAGGCTGTTATCCCTTGGGATGTGTTTATTGAAAGCATCACTGAAGCGGAAAAGCTTACCCAGCCGGAAGACTTCGACTTCCTCTCCTTGGTCGGTAATAGTTTCAACCAGCTTCGGCGCTACACCCCGACTTTACTGGAGGCACTGACTATGAAGGCTGCGCCAGTAGCGCGTGACTTGCTGGCTGGTGTCGAAGTGTTAAAAGGCATGAATGAGCGTCAGGCGCGCAAAGTTCCGGATGACGCACCGACCTCCTTTGTACGCAAACGTTGGAAAAGTTTGGTACAGACGGAGAGCGGTCTGGATCGTCGCTTCTACGAACTGTGCGTGCTGTCCGAGCTGAAGAATTCACTGCGTTCAGGGGATATTTGGGTACAGGGCTCTCGCCAGTTCAAGGATTTTGAGGAATACCTTCTGCCCGAACCACGCTTCGTTGTACAGCGCAAGCAGAAAAAACTTGGCCTGGCCGTTGAGACAGACTGCGAGTGCTTCCTCCAAAACCGGTTATCCTTGCTGGAGCGAGAATTAGCGCTTGTGGAACGGCTTGCCACAGCCAACGAATTGCCAGACGCTTCCATCACCCAGACAGGCCGTCTCAAGATCACTCCGCTGGACAATGCCGTACCAGAAGAGGCCGAAGCATTGATGCAGCAAGTTTATAGCCTGTTGCCCCACCTGAAAATCACCGAGTTGTTGCTGGAAGTGAATAACTGGACGGGATTTACTCACCACTTCAAACACCTCAAGAACGGTGAGACAGTCGAAGACCAGCACCTGCTCCTGACGACCATTTTGGCTGATGCGATCAATCTCGGGTTGAGTAAAATGGCTGAGTCTTGCCCCGGTACTACCTATGCCAAACTGACATGGTTACAAGCATGGCATATCCGTGACGAAACCTACTCAGCCGGGCTTGCAGAATTGGTCAATGCGCAATTACGGCAGCCGTTCTCAGTCTATTGGGGTGACGGCAGCACATCATCGTCCGACGGCCAGAATTTCAAAGCCGGGGGCAGAGGCCAGTTTGCTGGCCAAGTGAACCTGAAATATGGCCAAGAGCCTGGCGTACAATTTTACACCCATATCTCTGATCAATATACGCCGTTTCACACCAAGGTCATCAATGCCACGGTACGTGACGCCACTCATATTTTAGATGGTTTACTCTATCACGAGTCTGACCTGCGAATCGAGGAACACTACACTGACACAGCTGGTTTTACCGACCATGTGTTCGGATTGATGCACCTGCTGGGCTTCCGCTTTGCACCGCGCATTAGGGACCTGGCCGACAAGCGCCTGTATATTCACGGAGACGAAAAACAATACCCGACGCTGGCCAATATGATCGGCGGCAACGTCAACGTCAGGCTTATCCGTACCCATTGGGATGAAATTCTGCGAATGGGGGCGTCAATTAAGCAAGGCACCGTCACCGCCTCTTTAATGTTGCGCAAGCTCAGTAGCTACCCTCGTCAAAACGGCTTGGCAGTAGCATTGCGCGAACTTGGGCGCATCGAGCGAACGTTATTCGCGCTTGATTGGATGCAGAATATTGAACTGCGTCGTCGTGTGCAGGTTGGCTTGAACAAGGGGGAGGCCAAGAACGCACTGGCCCGTGCTGTGTTCCTTAACCGTCTGGGTGAGATTCGCGACCGCAGTTTTGAGAACCAGCGTTATCGTGCAAGCGGCCTTAATTTGGTGGTATGTGCAATCGTGTTGTGGAATACAGTCTACCTGGAACGTGCGGTGCAAGCTCTGCGGGATTCGGGAAAGGACGTAGATGATAAATTGCTGCCGCACTTGTCGCCGTTGGGCTGGGAACACATCAACCTGACCGGTGATTACGTCTGGCAGCAGCGCAATCAGGTTGCACAGGGCAACTTCCGGCCGTTACGAATGCTTACCGAGGCTTAGCGTACGATTTTTTCCGTTTCGTGAGCAGACCCCAAGTATGTCGGTCAATCGTTGCCGTTCACTTCTCAACTCTTCCGTCCGCTCCGTCACCCTGTGCTCAAGATTTTCATTTAAGGTATTCAAACGGTCCAAAGACTGCTGACGCTCCTTCCAGGCCTGTAGAAGGAATCGAGCTGCGAACAACGTGCTGAACAAAAAAAGAGTATACATTGCCAGCAGCTTTGCCGACTCAAGGTACCAGGAGTTCAGGTAATCATGGGGATCTATGCCGCAGTTGATATACAGAGGATAATTCTCAAATTTACGGTAGGAGAACTGGCGTTTAATCCCGTCAATCTTGCTGACAGTACTGTAACTGGCCGACGGTTGTCCATTTTGTGCTAGATTTGTAAACTCCTGAGAAACGGCCAAATTCCCTGGAGTGCTGGTCCCTGTCTCGGGATAGCGTGAAATTATCGTCAAATCTTCACCGCGCAGCGTAATGATGCCGTGTTTGCCGATTTGCAGTGTGGAAAAAAGTTTTTTAAAATAATCCAGCGCGATATTGCCGTGAATTACACCTGCAAAGGAGCCATCGGGGGCATTGACCCGGAAGGCGACGATAATGATCCATTTCTTCGACACCCGGCCGAGCAGCGGTTTGGATATGGTCATGTCGAGACTTGGGGTATCGCGCAGGGCAGTAAAATAATCTCTGTCGGCCACATTGGCTATTTTATCGTCTTTTTTAACCCCGTACAGAATGTCTCCCTTTTTATCTGCCATTCGCAGATTGGTTAATTCCGGTATTCTATTCAATATGTTCGCTAGATGCGCGTCAAATGAGCTTTTGTCGATCACACCGGTCGCCAGTTGCCGTTCGGCTTCAGCTTTTTCGGCCACCAACGCCAGGTGAACCGCGCTGAGGACTCCATCAATGTTCTTTTCCAGGATACGGGTAATGTTCTCCGTAGTAACCTTTGCCTGATTGTCGTACTGTATTTTTCCGGTGTAGGCAGAATAGCCGGCAAGACATAAAACAAGGAAATTGATCGCTACTGTTCCGTACACAAGACGGCTTTTGAATGAGGAAAACAGAGTATTCATGATCCGTCCCGTTCCTTGAACGCTGATTGACATCTAGAAGATTTCCTGAACTCGGCTTTGGAGTTTGCATACAAGAGCAATGTAACCAATGCCTGATGTTGATGTCCACTTATTCTACACCAGGACAATATGATCTACCTGCTCCGTTTCGTCGTGGTGCCCTTGGTCATCATTGGAGTCGCAACCTATCTGTTCAACAAGGGGTGAAGACGATATTGGGGTGCGATCGACTGACCCAAGCGAGGTGCACTTCCCCCAAAAAATCAGGCTAACTTCGCCCGAAAAGGGCAGTGAAGGGGGAGGGCGGCACCGCTAGTTCGGTCGCAGCCTGCATGGCTATCAGACCTCAAATGCAGCAAATGGATGTTTGGTTGCGTGATCAACGTTGACCTATTAAAAAGATCAAAAGATCGATTTGCGGTAGGTGGAAATGAAAAGCCTTTGGGAATCAAACCGCCCTTGAAATTCGCTCCAGCAGGACACCGTCCCTCCAATGAGCAACAGAGGGGGGCCACTTTTAGAAGGCTTTCCTTTTCCTGCTCCCTTCGTGATAGTTCAAAGGCAAGTAGGGATAAGCTCCTGAGTTTGTGGGGAATTCACCTTTTCCCGTTGACTTTACTTATCACGGATGTTCACTTTTTTTGTGCCTGATCATCTGTTAAATAGTGATGGATTCTTGTCATTTTACAATTTGTATTCTTTGATCTTTCGGTAAAGGGTCGCCTCTGAAATTTCAAGCATTTCCATAGCTTTTCTGCGGTTATTTTTGGTCAATATCAAAGCATTCTTTATTGCCTCCATTTCATAGGCAGCAAGACTATTCATTTTATTATTAGTTTCATTCTGTAACGAAGCACTCATTTTGAGAGGACTTGGCAGGTCTTCCGGTCTAATAGTTCCATCGTCAGTAAACACTGCCGCACCCAATATGACATTTTCCAACTCCCGTATATTTCCGGGCCAATTGTACCGGTAGAGAATACTACAGACCTCTTTCGAAAGGGTGATTGGTCTTCCCATGGCGGCGGTGCATTGTTCGAGGAAATGTGTCGCTAATGTTGAAATGTCATCTTCCCGTTCCCTCAGAGGGGGGGCTGTCAGGGTAACAGTGCTTAAGCGATAATAGAGATCCTGACGGAATGACGATTGCGCTACCTCATCGAGAAGATTTTTATTGGTTGCTGAAATTATTCGGACATCGACCTGGAAGGTTCTGGTCGATCCCACTGGCCGTACAACGCGTTCCTGAAGGACTCTCAGCAATTTTGCCTGAACACTGGCGGAAATTTCACCAATTTCATCGAGAAAAAGTGTCCCTGTATCCGCTGCACGAATCAAACCAAGCGTTGAAGCGCCTGCACCTGTAAAAGATCCTTTTTCATGACCGAATAATTCTGATTCTATAACCGACTCGCTAATGGAAGCACAATCAACAGCAATAAATGGTTTGCCCCGTTTTCCTGAATGGTAATGTAAAGCTTGCGCAATCAATTCTTTGCCCGTTCCACTTTCTCCTTGTATCAGCACTGTAGTTTCGGTTGGAGCCACTCTTACAATGAAATTTTTCAGTTGTTTTATTACCGTGGAATCGCCAATAAGTTTATCGTACTGGAAGGAATCTAAGTTCCCCTTGCGCAACTCGATATTTTCTCTCTCTAACAGCCAGTTCTCGTACACTTGGCGAATGCGATTGTTTAATATTTCGAAAGCGTCACCTTTCACTAAAAAATCAAGGGCTCCTTTTCGTAAGGCTTGCACCGCTTCCGGAACACCACCATGTCCGGTTTGAATGATCACCTTTAGGTCAGGATCGCATTCCCTGGCCCGCTCGAGTACTTCAATACCATCTATTCCGGGCATTTTTAGATCCAGGAGGAGAAGGTCTATTCTATTGCTGGTAAGTATTTCGAGTCCTTCTTCTCCATTTTCCGCACAAAGAAGCCGGTAGCCGCTTCTCATAAAAAAACGTTTAAGTGAACTAAGGACTAATGGTTCATCATCAATAAAGAGAATGGTAAATGTATCTTTGGAATCGTTCATGATGTAAATAATCCAGGACTCATTGCGGTTATTCAAAAAAAGAAGATTTTCAATCTATTATTCGTTCAAAATTCTTTTCCAGAAGAAGAAAAGTCAGCAACCACCGGCAAAGCTGAGGGCTTGAAAGATTGGGAAACGCTAAAAACGGCATGTTAAACAGATTCTCTGACTATCATTCGGTGGTCAACTATTCGAAAAGTTGCGGTTGAAACATTCATTGCAGGTGCTTCATAAAGCCTCCTTCCTCGTGAGTTCGAGCGGTCCACGTGTAGGTGATAGGAGGCTTCTTTATTATTCTGGAACCGTCAAAAGTTTGTTGTCCCCTGGCAACGCCGGGGTGTTACCTAACGGAAAGTATTTTTTGGGATTTTATCCCTTGCTCTGGTACTCTCGCAAATTGATAGTCCAAATGATGTTCGGTTCTCAATTTGAGAGGTCGTGCTGTGACAAACCTTTTGGGTTATAAATATTTCACGCAATATTGGATAGGTATACCCGCTCTTAATGGCGCGCTATTTGCATTGATACAATGCGAACCCTTCGCCAACAAAGAATGGCGCGGCATGCCACGTGGCAACCCCCTTATGACTAGCGGGCCTTAAAAGGAAATATTGAACTGGTGACCAAATGACACAACAGACCTTATTGCTTGTCGATGATGAGACTTCTTTTTTGAACAGCATGATCCGCGCTCTTCGCAATGAACCGTACATATTTATGGTTGCAAACAATGGACAGGAAGCACTGGAAATACTTAAAGAGTTCAATGTAGATGTTGTAGTGGCTGACTACAAAATGCCAGGATTGAATGGTCTGAATCTGTTAAAGCAAATTCGCGTTGCATATCCATTAGTAACACCGATTATGTTGACCGCATTTTGTGATGTAAACGTTGTCCTGCAGGCCGTTAACGAAATAAGGGTCTATAAATTTCTCTTAAAACCTGTCAAGCTGGACGATTTTAGAATCACCATTAAATTCGCAATGAAAGAAAATCAAAGTGGGCTATATGTTCCTCCTGAAACCCAACTTGAGGAACTTTACGATGATCTTGAAAGAAACTTTCCAGGCATTACGACGGTACGTTGTGACACAGATGGATATTATCTTCTCGAAGAGTAAATAATTTTGTTGCAAGGCGATAAAAAAGCATCTGTTTGAACATGTATGAATTGTTGCCGCTTAAAGCTAATGTCAGCCTTGTCATTTCATTAATCAGCACGTTGATTTCCTGGCATTGTGGATAAAAGTTCCACTCATGCCTACATGTCAAGCCTCTGAGTTTAAAATATAAATTTTAAAATATTAGACTTTTTTATGTTCGCTTATTTACGACCGTGTCAATAACTACTCTCTTAGATTCAGAATAATACCCTCATCTACAATTAGCTTTCAAGGGCGCCGTAGTTTTCAGCTGGTAATTCCGGTTGCCGAATTGAAGACCTATTTCTCGCCTCTTGTTTCACAGGAATCTTGACCACAAATTCAGCTCCGCCGGATACCAGGTTTTCGGCAGACAAGAATCCCCGATGTTTGTGCACGACGATATCATAGGATATGCTTAATCCCAGGCCCGTACCGTGACCTGGAGGCTTTGTCGTAAAGAAAGGCTCGAAAATTCGATTGAGGTGTTCACTCGGAATGCCAACGCCATTATCCCGAAACGAACAATACACAAATTTTTCATCATTCCAGGTAGATATAGCAATAATGCCTTTTCCTGAATGTTGCACCTCTGAATTTGCATGGGCACTATTGACTATAAGGTTAAGAAAAACTTGATTGAGAAGCTCAGTAACACCTTCGACGAGTGGAATTTGCGAAAAGTTCTTTTCGATTACGGTGTCGTACTTGTACTCATTTTTTGATATAATCAATGTGTTTTCGATGCATTGGTTAATATCAACCTCTCCAAATGGCTCATCTTGATCCTGTCGCGAAAAATCACGCATCGTGCGGATAATATGGCTAATTCGCTCAAAACCTTTCTCTGATTCATGAAAAAGAAGAGGGATGTCGTTGATGACATATCCCAACTTCATCTCCTTTTCCTTTTTTAACAGATGGTCGATGATCTGGGATTGCCCCTGATCAGTTACAGATTCCAAGGCATCTTTATACAGATTGAAGAGCATGACAATATCCAAAAAATATTCTTGAAGCGTTGCGAAGTTGGTCTGGATGAAATTGATAGGATTGTTCAACTCATGAGCAACCCCCGCGGCGAGTTGGCCAATAGATGCCATCTTTTCTTGAATTAATAGTTTGGAGTTTACCACACTCAATTCTTCGGTACGACGCACCACTTCCTGTTCCAGCGTTTCATTAAGGGTTTTCAGCTTTACCTCTGCTTCCATCCGTCTCGTAATGTCGATATGTGTCCCGCTCATTCTAATAGGCCTACCGTCATCGGCGCGCTCGACGACTCTCCCCCTATCAAGGACCCATACCCATCTACCATCTTTATGTCGCATCCTGCACTCGCACTCATAGAACTCAGTGATACCGTTAAAATAATTTTCGAGATGTTGGTTGGAGTTGAGCGAATCTTCCGGGTGAACGTGCGTCAACCACGTATCGATATTCACTGGTTGGAGTTCGCTCAGGTTGTAACCGATAATACCGGCCCAACGTTCATTGAAATAGGTCTTTCCGCTGTCAATGTACCAATCCCACAACCCTATGTCGGCTGCTTGAATTACAAGGTCAAGCCTTTCCTTTTGCTCCGACAAATCATTTGCCAGCTGCCTTCTCTCAAAAATATCACGGCTGATACTTATAAGGCCGATTATTTCACCGCTGGGGGAATAGTAGGGTGTTTTCAGGGTGTCGAAGAGAAGTTCACTCCCGTTGGTATGGCGGGTCCTATCCTCTATGCGAACTGTTAGTCCTTGGGTGATTACTTTTTGATCGTGCTCCCACAGGAAGCGGGCTGAGGGTAAAGAAACTATGTCCTCTGTTCGCTGCCCCACCAGGCATTCCTTGGATAGGCCGATGAACTGTATAAAAGCAGCATTGCCACCAATAAAACGAAGATCCACGGTTTTGTAAAAAATGGGATCAGGTATCGACTCCAATAAACTGTTGAGAAGAGACTGCTCGCGCATCAGTAATTCCTCAACCTGTTTACGCCGGTCTATTTCTTTGATCAACTCAATGTTTTTTTGTTCAATCGCCAATTGGATGCGTGAGGAGGCATCAAGACGGGCAATGAGAACTTGGGAATTAATATATTGCCGGCCAGCCAGAAAAGAGCTCAGCATAATAGCCAATGCAAACAATCCAAAAAGAATGAGAGAGACCAGGGGGCTGTGGAAGTAGAAAATCTTTTGGCTGTCGAGGATCCAGATTAAGCTCAATGGTACCTTCTTGAAAGGGGCCCTGATCACGAAGATCTCCTTTAGGTCACCTAATCGGTTTTTGAAGGTTTTCGATTGTTCGCCTGCAGGTATGTCCAGGCTTTCAAGCAGAGTCATTACTTCTGCTTCCTGAATGTTGGCTCTGGGTGGCACGTAAAACTGGTTAGGTCCGGCAATGGCGATGAAATCAAGCTTCTCTGATGTCGCAGAAGTGATTGTTCTTTCGGTGAAAAATAGCTTGTGGATGAGTTTGAAAGGAATTAAGCCAACAACCTGTCCCACTCTCTTGTTATTGAGGTTGACCTGTGCTGAAATTTCGATGAAACCGGTCGGTCCGGGATAAAGCCGGATCGAAACGCCATCTCCGGAGAATTCGTAAACTAGCTTGGAGTACGGAAGCGCTCCCCCTTGTACTGAAGGGGATGAGGACTCAGCTATAACCCCGCCTTCCTGGTCAAACAGGCAGAGTGAGACAAATCTTTGCCTTGAGTTGCTGGATGATTCCACGAAAGTGTTTAGGGCACGGGCAATAATTTTTTTGCTTTCTTTCAGGCCATATTGAGGTGACATGCCAAGTGATTGATTGATGAAGTAGCCCACAATCTCTTGGCTACCAGCCAATTCAAAAATATCCGATTTCCTTTCGTCCAGAAAATTGTCCATCATTTCAGACCATCCGGCAAGCTCTGACTCCATCCTTGTCACTGTGCTATTCTGAAGTGCAACCTGAGCAGCATAGTTGTAGTAGAGCAGGTACCCGATCAGGAAGATCAGCATTATGATGGCTATTCGGAAGGCTTGATGCCAGTTGAGAATACCACGCAGGAAACGTGTGCGCGAAGCAGCCATTACCATTTTATCCTAGTTGAAAAAATTCGGATAATATTCTTTAATATTCGGATAATACTTGTTTATTAGTTTCTCGTATTGCCCGTTATTAATCAACTCTGTAACAAACCGGTTGAATTCTTCACGCAACTGCACACTTTCTTTGCGGAACCCAACTCCCATTTCCTGGGTCGGTGAAATCGGCCCGATCACCACTATTTTCCCCGACCATTTCTTTAGAGCAAGCAACGCATCCGGCACGTCAAGCAGTGCCGCATCCGCTATCATATTCATGGCGGCAGGTGCGATATCGTTCATACTGCCTTCGAAATATCTGACATCGGCTCCAGATGCAGCTAGCTTATACAGTAAGGGGTCCAGACAGGTTGCCTTGATTCCTAGAACAGTTTTGCCCTGCAACTTCTTTTTTGTGGCGGCAATGTCAAGCGTAACATCTCCAGATGGTTTAATAGGGACCATGGTTGTGCCAATGCCTGCAATGAGCCAAACCTGGGAGGGGAAGGTAGGCTTTGAGTAATCGATCAACTTCTGTCTCCATGGAAGAATAGTTAGGCCGGAGCAAATTACATCACCGTGGATTGTTGCCTCCTCCAACAGCTTCACATCATCTCCAGTCACTTCAAACTTTCTACCAATGAGATCACTGAAAACATCTTTCCAGGTGGTTGCAACAAATTCATATCGAACACCGAGATGGATCGCGAACAGTTGCATAAGTTCGACTGACATCCCCCCGGTTCCATTACCTAAGATAAAATTAGCATAAGGGACACCTAGATGCCTGATGACACCTTTTGCTTTAATTTCTTCCAGGTCCCCTCCGGTGCCGCTCAATGCTGTCATTGCGTTCAATACCAGCACGAGCAGGTAGACAAGTGTAAGAAATGTTCTTTTCATAGAGTATGTCCTTTCAGTAATATTAAAAACTGTTCAGCTGGTAAACCCTTCGGGAAATCGAGGTGATTGACTCTGGCAACGGTTAGCACGACTGATTCTGGCTATAAATTATCGCCTCTCTGATTAACTGCTTAAATTCTTGGGGAATTAGTGGCTTAGTTATGAATTTGAAAATCTGTTCTGTACTTTTTACCTTTTGCATTTCCTCCTGATCTGTTGTCGCGCTCAGAACCAGGCGGATTATTTTCGGGTAAAGTGTAGTAATATGGTTCAACAACTCAAGGCCGCTCATGCCTGGCATACGTAAATCCGTAACAAGAATTTCTATGGATTCTTGTGCTAAGATTTCCAGCGCCTTATTCGCGCTATCCGCCAGGAGGATTCGATATGGCTCCCTGCGGAGATAACGGCAGAGAGAATTGAGCGTGGCTGATTCATCATCGACAAAAAGCACCGTTATCTCAGGACACTCTTGCATTGTTACCCTCCTCAACATAGGCTACAAGAGGAAGGCGAATAGTGAAAACAGTACCACCACCTTCCGGGCAGTCAATAATCAGCTTACCCTGATGTTTGTTGGTTATCACATCGTATGCAGTACTCAATCCCAAACCTTTGCCCTGCCCAGGTTCTTTGGTAGTATAAAAAGGGTCAAAAACACGCGATCGATCCTCCCCTGAAATTCCGGGGCCATCGTCGCTGACAGTACACCATATCGCGCTTTGATCATGCCAGGTTTTGATCGTAACCATTCCGTATTCCTTTCGGGCCTGCGACTCGAAGGCTTGAACGCTGTTGAGGATTATGTTGAGCAGTACATCCTTTATCAATTCGGGGAAACCAAGAGTGACGGGGATCGTCCCCAATTCTTTGGTAAACCTGATCGTGCTTTGGAAAAGAGTGAGGCTGAACGTGCTGGCCTCCTTGATGATCTGGTTCAGGTCAAAGTATATGGGGGTGCTCTGAGTGTCCTTTTTGAAGAAATTCCGCATTACCTTGATGATTTCTTCTATCCGCTTAAATCCGATCTCAGATTCTTCGAAAATATGTGGAATTTCCTTAATTATCAATTGATCATGGATGGCTATTTTTTTTTGTTGAATAAGCTCGGTCAAGCGCAGGAACATGCTGTTGTCGATGCAATGATGCTCAAGCCGTACATAAAGCTGAAGGAGGTCTAATAGATCTGAAAAATAGCCATGGAGACAAGCAAAGTTTGTCCGTATAAAATTGATAGGGTTATTAAATTCATGTGCAATTCCGGCTGATAATTGACCAATGGCGGTGAGCTTTTCGTGGATAATCAGCTGCCCCTGTATCTGCTCAAGATCCTTAGTTCGCGCAAGTACACGCTCTTCGAGTTCCCTGTGGGATTGCGATAATTCGTTTTGTACTTTGAGCCGCTCGGTGATTACCCTATCAAGACGGATGTTGGTTTTGTCAAGACTGAGTGTCCTTTCTTCAACGATCAGCTCCAGGCCTTCCCGATACCGCTGCAGCTCATTTTTGGCATCTGACAATCTGATAAGTTGTTCTTCAAGTTCAGTGGTTATTCCAGTGTTCCATTGATAGAGATTGTACGATTCTATAGCGTTGGCGCAATTAAAGAGGATAAAAGAAAATAAATCCAGGTTGTAATCAGCAATTTGGTGGCCTTTTTCTGCCAGGTATGCAATGAAAAACCCTCGCACCCTGGTGGCTGTTACCAGAGAATGCAAGAGTAAGGTTTCCCCAGTTTTTTTCGCCTTGACGATGATAGGTTTTTTTCGCTTGAGAGCCCAATTGAAAAGTTTTTCTTTTATCAAGTGGTCTATTTCATCATTAAGCAATACGGATTGAATCGTGCAGGTGGAATAGGCAAGGGTGAAATCGGCGCTCTCTTCCTCGACCAGATAAAAAGAGCATGCCTTGAACTTGATCAACTGGCCTACGCGTTCGGCAGCAGTTTCCAGGAAAGTCACGCAGGGGTCGTCAACCATATTGTTACGCATCTGGAAATTACAGAGGCTGGGGATTCTTTCCAAAGCTGAATGCAGGTTTCGGTTAACGGCCTCCAGGCAGGTTATCTTTTCAAGGAGAGGGCTAGTTTCTGGGCTCATGCTGTTCATCTTCATGCTAAAATGCTGACCAATTCTTTTTCCTGATATTCAGCCATTTTGATTAACGTTTCCAAAGAAGGTCTTGAGAAGTTGATAGTCTCCCATGCAGTCGAAACGACAGGCGCCAGTTGATAGGCCCCACTGCAACCTAGGAAGGCTGCATGCGCAATGGCATCGGCCATATGGATAATGCTCGCTTCCAGATTGTTTTTCCGTGGTAAATGATGATAACGGATACCATCTACCAGGGCGGTGGGAAAGTTCCATGCCTGCAAGAACTCAGCCCCCAGCTGATTATGATCAAAACCCCACAGTTCTTTTTCAGCCTCGTGGAGAGGCAAGCCTTTCTCCCTGGCGAGCGAAATGGCCGCTGTCACGGTGCCAGGATTTTCTTGCAGCATAATGAGTCGGCCAAGATCGTGAAGCAGGCCACCGAGAAACAGACGTTCTTCGTTTGCAACAACAAATTTTTCCGCCATACATTTACATAGAACGCCACAGCTAATGGAGTGTCGCCAAAAACTATTCATATCTAGTAATTCGACGGGTATGTTTTTAAAAACAGACATGACTGAAATGCCCATCGTAACCATTTGCAGCTGTCGGCCCCCAAGTATAGTGACCGCCCTGGAAAGGCTGTCAATCCGTTTTGGGAAGCCATAGAAGGAACTGTTGACTATCTGGAGAATCTTGGCGGAAAGGCTTACGTCGCGCCCGATAATGTTGGCAATGGCAGAGGCAGAACTTTGCTGCCCATCTAGAGCATCTAGAAGATCTTGCATCGTTTGCGGAAGCGAGGCCAGCTTTATTTTGCGGTTGAGCACCTCCTCCATGCTCAGAGGAAAGGTTCCAACCCTCAAGGTGACCAATGGAGGATTATACCGAGTTCGGTAACGATCGAGTACGGGCTCCATTCCCTCGACGGACATCTCGTTTGCTGTTCGCTGGATAAAGATGCGGATAAGTTCTCGCATATTTTCATGGTGCATGTCAGTATTGCCAAAAAACAGCGGGACCAGGCTCTCAGCAGCGGTCAGGAGCTCAAGAGGTACCTTTTCCAACTGTTCCTCCATATTATCCTTACCCTCACTTACCTCAATCGACACCTCCGAAATATCCCAGATCTTAAAAACTCGCAGGTGCTGTTCGGTAAGGGGAATTCCTTTTTTCAACAGAAGTCGGCCTTCAGGCGTCCGCACTTCCTCGGTGTTAATCATTCCGGTCTTCAGATGGTCGATTGCAACGAGGTTCATATGCCTTTACTCACATTGCTACGCCCCAAAGGGCTCAGGTTAAGGTTCATTTTTTAAAATGAGGAATATTCCTGTTTGTCGTGGGGCACCCAACGCAAGGCATCTCTTGATTTTTTCAAGGTTGCCCTGTCAGGTTCGCCGGAAAATTTGATAATACAAAATCCGTTACAGGCTGAACGAGAATGCTACTCTGCCTGCTGGGGCGTTCCGAAGCTAGCCTTCCGCAACCAAACGTTTTTCAGTTGCCACGTTCTTGATTTCCCTGCAAATGACCTTTACGAGATACACGTCGTCCGAGGCTACACTTAAGCATCGATAGCATCCGGTAGCGCGAAATATTCTGTTCAATATCGATGGTTCGCTACTATCGGTCAGGGCGATGACGATGATATCGGAGAATTGCAGCTACAGTAATAGGATACTTTTGCTCAGGAGAGGATGGCGACTTTTTTACGCAATAACAAACAGATCTATCTGTGTGTCTGTGAGTTTCGCCAGAGGCAAGATCAGGAGCTGCCCAGACGTACCCTTCTATCCTCGCGAGTTTGGTCATCAACTGAGCGAGAATCTTAGGCTCAGCAAGCAGTTAGACCTCGTTATCAATCAGCAGCACTGTCTTTTTATTATACATGTCATTCTCGCTACACACACCTAATTCGAAAAAGAGGAATGACCCCAGAGGGTTTATTCGATTCCTTGATTGTTTATATCATAGATATTGACATTCCATGCACGAATCAACAGCCTAGTTTATTTTCGTCTCAGTATGAGCCTCTGTCGTACCTCATCCTGGTAGCCGTCATTTCTTCAGAGGATTATTTTGCCAAGGCTGGCTATGCCAGGGGGGTGTAAGCTGTAAAAGCAGACCCTATGCCGGGCTTCGTCTCATGGAAAATTTTCCCTTTGTTATTCTTGACAATGTCCTGAATGATAGTGAGTCCCATCCCTGTCCCCGCTACTTTGGTTGAGTAAAATGGCGCAAATATTTTCTCTCGCCCCTCCTCGGTAATCCCAATCCCTGTGTCCTTAATAATCAGTGCCGCATAGCTGATCGAATCAGAAATGGCGTGCCCATCTGCAACGTTTTTCCCACAAACCACGGCATTGGTTGATATCACAATGGAATTGCTCTCGGAAGAATGAGGAGTCGCCTCGATGGCATCCCGTGCATTGATCAACAGGTTGTAGACGATCTGCTCCACGTCCTCCCTGCTGGCCAGGATATCAAGAGGGGCATTCATCGGCAGGAACCTTACCTGAATATGCTTTGGAATGAGGGGGCGATAGAGCCCAACGGCCCCTAACACAAAGCTGTTGAGTTCATTTTTTTTATTTGGCAAGGCACTGTTTTTCTTTAAACCCTGAAGCGGTCTGGATTTTTTTGAGGCCTGAAGCAGTCTGACGGCGAGTTCCATTCCTCGGCGGGTGGCCGTCTCGATCAATCCGACTTCCTCGCTAAACTCGGCACAAAAATCGAGTCGCAGTCGCATTAACTGGACTTGACTGAGGGTGACCATCAACGCGTTATTAAGGTCATGCCCCACAGTTGCAGCAAGTCTCCCCGGTTCCTCCGTGGAAAGAAGATGATCTTTTACGTTCGATGCCGGGGAGATCGATCGTTGCATTGCCGACATATTTATCCGAAAACCTGTCAATTGATATGTATGGCCAAGGGGATCTCGGCTAAAGATGCTGCCTCGATCAATGACCCTGACCCACTGGCCTTCTAACCCTTTTACTCTACATTCAAAATGAAAGGCCGGCGGATCTCCTGCCAGGCAGGCGCTCAAGATATCCTGGACACCATGCAGGTCGTCCGGGTGTAAGGTGTTAAACCAGTCGCTTTCGGACATGTAACCCTCCTGGGCCTCCTGCCCATTGAGCATCGCGGCACAATATTTGTCGAAATGAATCAAATTCGAGTTGAAATTCCACACCCAGAGTCCTGTTGCCCCGGTTTGCGGGACTAGGAGGTTGGTAAACTTTGACAATTCGTCTGTTGGAAGGGCAGGGGAAGGATCCATGTCGTTGTCTCTATTTTTCAAGCCACCGGCTGTTTCACACAAATTATGTTTTTCCATGTCTGGCCTTCATCGATGACGGTAAAATCAATAATTGAAAACAAGCGCTCGTTGCGGGTGAGACTAGTGAGCCGTATCACCCTCTTTGTTTTGACAAAAGGATTGCATGCAAAGGGAGGTCCAGTAGCTGTACGGATGTGTATCATCGCTAAATAACGTTATAAAGTTAACTTTGCATGGTAGCTGTCCTGTCTGCACAGTCTCAAAATGCTATCATTATGAAAGTTCGACGTCGGATGTCTTGCAAAATGATAGATGTCGCTCGGGCCTTGAAAGAATTTCGCTGGCGGGAAATGTGGTCACCGGTTACCTGAACAAACGACTTGCAGGGAAATAATATTTCCCCTGCGTGGACCATTAAGGGGCGCATTACCTACCTACTCGCAAATTAGAGGAACAGGCAGGGCGTCTCGGTCAATTTGAGAGGTTCTTAGGTGAAATGTACTTTTGCTTTCTTTGTTTATACCTGGATTTTTTCGACTGCTGCTTGCCGCAAAACACGTAACCCACTGTCTTGGTGATTTTTTATTTAAAACAAAGAAAGTGCGGGCGATTTCTTTAAGGAGTGGCACGCCTTGTGCTTTAACTGAAGGAAAGAGATGGCTCACTCATGAGCATGATTTGTGAAACCTTCAGGAGGGTATTATGAAAAAGCAATTATTGAAAAGTGCATTGGTGGTAGTGGCTGGAATTGGGTTGTTGGCTGGAGCAGCAAGTGCCGATACTACATTTAGCGTAGATTCATCTTTTACTGGTGTAATTGGAAGCGCCACTGATTTAACATGGTCTGTCTCTGAGGTAGCATCAATCCCAAATTTCAAACTAGCTCCTAATGGTACTGTTGATATTGTATACGGATCATTTACTACAAATGATTTTTCTCTTGATAGCAAAGACCTTTCTAACAATACTGATTCTTTTACAGCGAAACTTATTGTGGTCCCGCCAGATGCAAACTTTACAGGTTTGGCTTCAGTAGATGGAGTAGAGGTGGAAGGTAAATATTTTTGGAGTGAAGACGAGCAAAAAATCACAGTCAATTTCGATAATACTTGGCAGACGGTTACTTTTGGCAATGGTGGAAAGTATGAGTATCGCTTTAATGATACCGAAATTACTAGCAATGGTAGCGAAAACCTGACCGCCAGTTTTAAACTGGATAGCGACGCTTCCCCAGTTCCTGAACCTGCCACCATGCTGCTCTTCGGGACGGGCATTCTCGGCCTTGCGGCGGCTGGTCGAAGAAAAATAAACAAATAATTAGTTGGTTGACGCGCAGACAGCCTGCCATTTAGTCAGGCTGTCTGCGTCGAGTATGCTAGCGGCATACTGAAAGATTTTCATGAAAATGGTTAGCTGGAGGTAAGTGATGGATATGGTCAATATACTCTTTGTCGATGATGAACGGTTTACATTGGCGGCCATGGCCCGGCTACTTTTCAAGCAAACCTATAATAAATTTTTTGCTGTCAATGGTCAGGAAGCCCTCGAGATCATGGCGACTCAGCCAATCCATGTTATTGTTTCCGACATGAGAATGCCGGGTATCGACGGTCTCAAACTTCTCACCATGGTCAAGGATTTGTACCCCGACACCATTCGTATGGTGCTTAGCGCTTATGCCCAAACCTCCCAGTTGCTTCCCTGCATAAACAGGGGGGAAATCTTTCGGTTTATCACGAAACCTCTTGATCCCAATGAGCTGAAAACATCGATCAATGACGCTATAGAACTTTCCAAAATACGAGCTGGGCATGGGGAACAGCTCACCTCGTTGAGGATGGAAAATACCTTGCTGGCTCAGGCACTTGAAGAGAAGAATGTAATCGAAGAGCAATTGCAAGCTCTGAGTGTTATCGATGAAGTTACGGGACTGTACAACAGGCGGCAGTTCACCTTCTCGCTCAAGCGTGAATTCGATCAAAGCCTCAGGTATCAAACTGATTTTTCCTGTATCATGATTGACATAGACCATTTTAAAGATGTCAACGACACCTTCGGTCATGGCTTTGGTGATGTTGTCTTAAAAACATTTTCGAAAAGGTTGAAGCAGATCATTCGCGAGACCGACATTGCCTTTCGTTACGGGGGAGATGAGTTTTTCATTCTGCTTCCGAGCACGAACATCGAAGAGGCTGTAATTCTGGGGCAACGAATAGTCGAGATGTGCAGAAATACGCCGTACGACTTCAATGACATCCAGCATGTCAACACTGTCAGCGTCGGTGTTACTTCCTATGAGGCCAGTAAACCGGCACATCCTGATGATTTAATCGAATCCGTCGATGGACTCCTTTACGAGTCCAAGCAAACAGGGCGCAACCGGCTAGTGTCCCGTTTGGTTAATTCGACAAAGTAATCTTAAGGCTGGCCACCGTCAAATCCCATAATATTACAATCTCCGGGAGAGGTGAAGTCATCACTCTGTGGCCATATGGCCGTTTGCCCTAACCCTAAGATATCCGCCCTGGCTTGGGTTTAATATTTGGCGACCGAGGGGCTCTGCACCAAACACTTGTCGAGGATCAACCACCTTGCCGGCAGAAACAGAGCGGCATTGGCAACGAGCGAACTGGCGTCCGGGCGAGAATGGGCACTTCGGATGCTCGTCGGAGCCCGGACGCCAGTTCGCGGGCTCGCCGGGAACGATGGCCGGGTGGTTGCGGCAAGCTGTCGCCTCCCGCGTCCTAGAAACAATCGCGTACCCTCGTGCCGTCCCATTCAAAGCAGCGTGGTCATGCGGGTGCATGCCGTAGTTAGTGCCGGGTTCGGGTGAGGAGCAGGACCACATCAAAGAGCAGCTGGTAAAGGAGCGGAACGGACGGCGAATCAAGTCAGTCGACGGGCTGCAGGAAAATCGGCAAAGCACGGCCTTGCATGTTGATCGCATACGGAGAATGCTCCGGCAGGTCATGCGGGTATGCTCGGTAAAAATTGCTCCAGTTAGACGTCGGGCTCATCTGTCCCCTCCAGGTCAAGCCGTTAGAAATCTGTTCATATTAAAGGCCTCACGGTTTTTGAGCATGAAATACACGGCCCGGCCGAGCTTGTGGGCCAGGATGGAAAGGGCTTTGCCTTTGCCGTGCTTGTTGGTGAGTTTGCTGTAGAGTTGTCGTCCCGGCTCGTTGCTCTTGAGAAAAAGTTGCGCCGCTAGCGATAAGGCCCAGCGCAGGTGGCATTACCGATCTTTTTGCCGGACGTGCTGTATTTCTTGCCGTTGGACTCTTTCGGGTATTTGACCAAGCGGCAATAGGAGGCGAAATTCTGGACCCGGGGAAAGCGGTTGATGTCCTCAATCTCGTAGAGCAGATTCAGGGCAATAATCCGGCCTACCCCAGGAATACTTTTGAGCAGGGCATAGGCAGTGGGGTCATGCTCCTTGGCGTTGCTGATGATATCCTCTGTTAGAACACCTCCAGCGCCCGGTCATAGGCCTCGATCATATCCAGGTCGGCGGCCACGGATACCTTGACCGCAGGGTCGGCAAATCGACACAACGGCCCTTCTCGATCTTGTCGTTCTTGTTTTTGCCACCATGGATGGCCCGCATATAGAGCGCGTGGCCGAGAATAAAAGGGAAGATTTTCTTGCCGCAGAGATCGACCAGCCAGTATCAGGGAAACATGCATTCGGCACTTATGGCCGGGTCTTCCCGGTACGGATGAATGGCTTGCAGAAAGGTTTCCGTCTCGATCTTAATGTTGCGATGCTACAGAACCTCGCCCTTCTGGTTGAGAATACACAAGTGTTTTTTGTTGGTGTGCAGGTCGATCCCACAGTAATGCTTGTTTTGTTCGGTGTGAAATCGTATGAGAAGGCCTTCTTTGCATTTGCATTTGCATTTGCATTTGCATTGCTTCTTCTCATCTTGTAACGGCGGCAGGCCGGGGAGTGAGGGGGCTTGTATGTTATTATGCCGCCTTGAGCGGTTCCAAATCTTTCAAGTCACCGGCTTTGCCGTTGGTTACTGACTACAAACCAATATACAAACAATCAGATGATGTTCTGCAATCATTATTGTGATATTGTGCAATGAATGGTTGTATTTTGTCATGAGATATAGATAGCCTGATAGGTAAACTCACTATTTTGCCAATATTATTCTTCATGATCTCGAAAATATCAAATGGTACGCACATCGTTACAATTTCTTTTCTGCGCTGGCCGCTTTCGATGGTATTGTCCCCTAAAATTTGGACAAGATAAGATGATTGAGGATATCTCTCCGTTGAGGATGCAAAAAATGCGTTTATTACTTCGCCTGTAATATTGAACATTGAAATTCCATTTAAAGAGATTAATAAATTTTCTGGTTAATAACAAATAATAGTAAATTTGGATTGTTTTATTGATCCCGCAAATTGCGGAACATAATTACGCTTTGGAAAAAACAAATACTAGCCAGTGATTGTATAGCAAGATAAATGCCAGTTGTTACGACAACCAATTCCCTGCTTACTTGCTGTTATTGCATGTTTTTAAAAAAAGACGAGCTCGGAAACGCATCGTGAAATTATAATGAACCTTTCAGTTTGAGGGAATGAGCCCTTGGTACTCTCAGTTTGAGAGACGAAACAAATTTTCATAAATGTTCGTCACTCGGCAATCAAACAGCTATTCCCATTATGGCCATCGGTGGATAAGACACCGCTAAATTGGACTGTTGTGTTAGGGTAATTCAACAATCCAACGCTAGCTAACGCTATTTTTAGCATATTATCCTGACTCCCTTCGTCTGTTTTTGCCCCAATTGCTGCACTCTGGGCGCACCTGTCCGTTTCCCTCGTCCGGACAACTCGCGCAAGGGTTTGTTCTTTGATATTATTTTTTGAAGGTCTAGTCGGTTGCTTAGATCATTCCTCCAAAGGCACGATGTATCCCGCTCGGCCATAGACCGTCACACGGAAGATCGTCTCCATCTAACCAACCAGGTAAATCCGAAAAATATTGCCCATCAGTTCCCAGAGCGTCCGTTTGCTACCAGTTACTCCCGCGATGGGGGGGGGGCCTCGGGTTACCGAAAGATAACCCTTTTGACTCAGTTCAATGTGGCCGAGGAGAGACAGGATAAACTTATGCTCATTGCCCTGCTGCATACCGGGGCAAGAAGAGATGAATTGTTTCGTCTCAGATGGAAAGATGTTGATTTTTCCGGTAAACGTATTCGGCTGTACACAAGGAAAAACGAAATAGGGGAGTGGAAATCTGCGTGGTTACCCATGAGTGATGATCTGGAAGGTATGCTCAAGGAACAACAAAAGATCACTGGGCCACTTCGGTTCGTTTTTTTAAACAAAACCGAATCTGATGATCCTCAACAGTGGATTCCTTACCTTTACCGGCAGCACTGGCTGAAAAAACTATGCGCGAAAGCGGGAGTGAAACAGTTTGGATTTCATGGTGTTCGACATCTATTTGCCTCTATCCTGGCTGCGAAGAACAGACCTCTTGTAGAAATACAACAGATGTTGCGGCACGGTAGCATAACGACGACGGCACGGTATATTCACACATTGGACGGTGGAAACCGTGATGTGTTTAGCGCGTTGCCAGGGGTGGCGGATAGAAAGTGTGCCGCAGGCACACAGTAAGGAGGTTCGATGTTGAACTGAGAAACTGTGGCGAAGCTGTACGAAAGATGAGGGTAGGCCCCTCGGAGTCGGCTTTCAGGAGCGGGCTTCAAACCACCCCAAGCTGCTGCGGTTAAGAGCCGTTGGTAGTGAGCGTTGGGGTCAAAGTGTCGAGGAGTACCTCGAGCAGGTAGGAAACAGAGAGACAAACGAAAGTGAACTTTCCGATGACGCGTCGTAAGCCAAAGATTTGTCGTCAAAACCAGGGGCGTTTCTATCCTCTGGGACAAGCTTGTCGGTTACCTGATTATTGGGCAAGCGACGCCCGGCGTATAGGGTGTGTGAATCTGTTTCAGGCTTTTGTATGGAACTGCGGGAACCAGTCGTTCCGATGTAAAGGGAGAAGCGCAAGAGGTAGTAGCCACGAGGCAAGAGTACCGATGCGGAGCACTGGGACGGATCGATTCGTAGTAGCGAAGAAGACCGGTAATGCGGTTGGAGCGAAGGGATCGAGTCAAGCTGTTGTAATTGTCGCTCAACTGGGAACAGGACGAGGCGTATGAGTACAACAAAACCATTTACCATAGACAAGTGGTCTGTGTACAAAGCGTATCAAGCAGTAAAAGCCAATGCTGGATCGGCTGGAGTGGATGGTCAGTCACTGAAGATGTTTGATGAAGATCTCAAAGGAAATCTATACAAGATCTGGAATCGAATGTCTTCCGGCAGCTACTTCCCCCTCCCCGTGAAGGCGGTTGCCATTCCCAAAAAGAACGGCGGAGAACGCATCTTAGGTGTACCGACCGTTGCAGATCGTGTTGCGCAAATGGTTGTCAAGCAGGAGATTGAGCCGGATATCGAAGCAAAGTTCTTACCAGACTCCTATGGATATCGGCCGGGTAGATCGGCCTTAGATGCCATCGGAGTCACCCGAGAGCGATGCTGGAGGTTCGATTGGGTCTTGGAGTTTGATATCAAGGGACTCTTTGGCAATATTGACCATAATTTGTTGATGTGGGCCATTAAGAAGCACGTCAAATGTGGGTGGGCTCAGCTGTATATTAAGCGGTGGCTGGTGGCACCGTTACAACTGGGGGATGGTACCCTGATGGAACGTTCTCAGGGGACCCCTCAAGGTGGGGTAATTAGTCCGATCTTGGCCAACTTGTTTTTGGATTATACATTTGATGTCTGGATGGGAAAGCAGTTTCCAGGTAACCCATGGTGCCGGTATGCTGATGACGGGCTGGGGCATTGTAGAACTGAAGAGCAAGCGCAGGCTGTACGGTCAGCGCTTGATGCCAGGTTTAAGGAATGTAAGCTCGAGATGCATCCGGATAAAACCAAAATTGCTTACTGTAAAGACAGTAGTCGCAGGAAGGAGCACCCGGTTACAGAATCTGATTTTCTGGGGTACACCTTTCGACGGCGGTTGGCGTTCAACAGCAAGCGTAAAAGTTTGTTTGTTAATTTTACGCCAGCGGTCAGCAGTAAAGCTGTCAAAGCAATGCGGCAAAGGACCCGAGAGCTGAATTTTCGCAATCGGACGGATCTGAGTTTGGCGGATATTTCCAAATTTTTTAACCCGATCCTTAGTGGATGGGGCCGCTTCAGGAAACGGATTGCAGAGTACGTTAAGCTACCCGTATTGGCCGTAGCGGCCTGAATTTTCCCACACCAACCTTGGCGCTGGAGTGCCAGAGGTAGTCTCCCGTTAAATTTATGTGCTCCCAACCCAACGGAGACAGAAATTGCAGCATTGCATTATTCACCAATTGGCCGTGGTCACGCAAAGCAGCGACAGACCGCTCCATGTAAACCGTGTTCCACAATACGATGGCTGCCGTGACCAGATTGAGGCCACTGGCGCGGTAGCGCTGTTGTTCGAAGCTACGGTCCCGAATTTCACCCAGGCGGTTGAAGAACACCGCCCTGGCTAACGCGTTGCGGGCCTCCCCTTTGTTCAATCCAGCTTGAACACGTTGACGTAACTCCACGCTTTGCAGCCATTCCAAAATAAACAGCGTACGCTCGATTCGGCCCAACTCCCGAAGCGCCACCGCCAAGCCGTTTTGTCGAGGGTAGCTGCCGAGCTTACGTAGCATCAGCGAGGCCGTTACCGTGCCGTGCTTGATTGATGTGGCCAAACGCAAGATGTCCTCCCAGTGCGCCCGGATTCGCTTGATGTTTAACCTCTCGCTGCTGATCATAGGCTTGAGCGCGTCATAACTGACATCGCTTTTTGGAATGAACAATTTTGTATCCCCAAGGTCACGGATACGCGGCGCGAAACGAAAACCCAACAGGTGCATCAAGGCAAAGACATGATCAGTGAAGCCTGCTGTGTCGGTGTAATGTTCCTCAACGCGTAAATCCGATTCGTGGTACAACAAACCATCAAGCACATAGGTCGAGTCCCGAATACCTACATTGACCACCTTGATGCTGTAGGGGGCGTACTGATCAGAAATATGGGTGTAGAAGGTCCGCCCCGGCTCGGTACCGTACTTCGGATTGACATGGCCGGTGCTTTCTGCCCGGCCCCCAGCCTTGAAGCGCTGGCCGTCCGATGATGATGTGGTGCCGTCTCCCCAGTGGTCAGCAAAGGGGTGCCGGAATTGAGCGTTGACCAACTCGGCAAGCGCTATCGAATATGTCTCGTCTCGAATGTGCCAGGCCTGTTGCCAGGAAAGCTTGGCGTAGGTTATGCCTGGGCATGATTCTGCCATCTTTGTCAGGCCTAGGTTGATCGCGTCAGCCAGAACGGTGGTAAGCAGAAGAGTTTTATCCTTGACGGTGTCGCCAGTTTTAAGGTGTGTGAAGTGCCGGGTAAAATTCGTCCACGAGTCCACCTCCATCAGCAACTCGGTAACTTTCACATGTGGTAACTGCATCGAGGTTCGATCAATCAACGCTTGGGCTTCGCCTGGCACCACCGTATCAAATGGAGTGATTTTTAGGCCGGAGGCGGTGGTTATGACAGCATCCGGCAGATCGTTGGCCGCCGCCATTCGGTTGACGATCGCAAGTTGCTGTTCCAACTGTGATAGTCGGGCATGCAGATACTGGTCACAGTCGGTGACTACGGCCAGCGGCAATTCGTTGGCCAGCTTCAAGGTAGAAAATTTTTCTGAGGGCACTAGGTATTCGTCAAAGTTCTTGAACTGGCGTGAGCCCTGCACCCAGATATCGCCCGAACGCAGCGAGTTTTTCAGTTCCGACAGTGTGCACAACTCGTAGTAACGTCGGTCGATGCCGGCAGCGGTCAGAACTAGCTTTGCCCAGCGTGGCTTGATGAATTCAGTCGGCGCGTCGACTGGCACTTGGCGCACGTTATCGTTGTTCATGCCCCGCAGCACCTCAATGGCATCGAACACACCCTTGGCGGCCGGTGCCGCTCGCAGCTTAAGCACAGCCAGAAATTTTGGCGCGTACCGACGCAATGTGGCGTAGCTTTCCCCGATACGGTGCAGGAAATCGAAATCCGCTGGCTGGGCGAGCTCTTGCGCCTCTGTGACGCTGGCGGCGAATTTCTCCCACGGGATAACAGATTCAATGGCCGCGAATGGATCGCCGCCAGTTTGCTTGGCTTCAAGCAAGGCTTGGCCGACGCGCCCGTACAAGCGCACTTTGTCATTGATGGCCTTGCCGGACGCATGGAACTGCTGCTGGTGCTTCTTCTTGGCTACGTTGAACAGCTTGCCGATGATGCGGTCATGCAGGTCAATTATTTCATCGGTCACGGTGGCCATGCCTTCAATGGCCAAAGCCACCAGCGTGGCGTAGCGCCGCTGTACCTCGAACCTAGCTAGGTCAGCTGGCGTCATTTGCCCACCCTCACGCGCAATCTTGAGCAGCTTATTTTGATGGACCAACCGCTCAATGCCAACCGGAAGTTCCAGGGCCTGCCAGGTTTTAAGGCGCTCGATGTGTTCGAGCATGTAGCGCGAGTTCGGTTTGGCTGGCGACAGGCGCAACCAAACCAGCCATGTCGTATTGCCCCCCTCCTTGCGTTCGAGCAGTTCGTCCAGACGTTGGCGGTGGACGAACGTCAAGGGGTCAGTCATTGTCGCATATATTTGTCGGTAGGCGCGGGTGATGGCCTCGGCGGATATACGTTCGATTACAGTAACAGAGGGCAGGAGAATGCCTTGTCGGCGCAGGTTGTCCACCAGCGCGGTAGCCAGCACGATGCCTTTGTCTGTTTGCCAAGCCAATTCGTCTAGGCTGTGAACGCTCTGGCGGTAATGTCGAGTTGTGAAGGTCTGAAAGCCGAAACTCGAATGCAACTCAAGCAAATGCTCGCGGCGCGTCTCGGCACGCTGGCCATATTCGGTCCAGCTTTCCATCGATACCTCCAGTTGTGCCGCTACCATGCGCAATAATGGCGCGAAAGGCTCCTCGTCTAGACCTAGCATCACCCCAGGGTGGCGCATGTAGCAGAGCTGGACGGCAAAGCCTAAGCGGTTCGCAGCCCCGCGACGTTGGCGGATGATCGCCAGATCGGCATCATTGAGCGTGTAGAACCGAATCAGTTCATTTTTGGTGTCAGGCAACTTGAGCAGGCTGTCGCGCTCGGAGGATGATAGAATTGAACGGCGAGGCATCAGGAATCCTCTTGAAAACGAGGGATTTTGAGAAGAATCGTCAGAACGTCTATGCGGCACACAGAATCAAGGTGTTTCTATTCTCAAAAATGGTTCTTGAAACCATATTCTCAAACCGTTACCATGACAACGAGTTTTGAGAAACACCATCACGTATTCCACAGAGGTTTTACATGTTAATTGGTTACGCGCGTGTCTCGACGCAGGATCAAAACCTTGATCTTCAGACCGACGCATTGATCAAGGCAGGTTGCGAAAAAGTTTTCGAGGACAAACTCAGCGGCAGCCGTGCTGAACGACCTGGATTTGCGAAGGCGCTGGAAATGTTACGTGGGGGAGACACGCTTGTGGTGTGGAAACTGGATCGACTTGGGCGGAGCGTCAAAAACCTCATCGATCTGGTCGGTCAACTGCACGATAAAGGTGTCCAGCTAAAAAGCCTCACCGACAACATAGACACCGGAACTCCGTCAGGCCGCTTCTTTTTTCACGTCATGGCCAGCCTTGCCGAAATGGAAAGGGAACTGGCGATCGAGCGCACTCGTGCTGGTCTGGAGGTCGCCCGACAGCTTGGACGTAGGGGCGGACGTAAGCGACAAATGACCGATAGTAAAATCGTGTCAGCCAGGAAGTTGCTGGCCAACGGTGTACCTCCTCATGACGTGGCCAAAAACCTCGGCGTGTCTGTACCCACTCTTTACCGCTGGATACCAGCTTCTTCGCGTTCTTAACGTACTCTGCAATCCGTTTCCTGAAGCGACCCCGTAACGCAATGTTTCCCGATAATGACGGAAAACCAGGACAAGCCAAAACACCGGAAGTGTCGAGTTTTGTTTGTCCGTCATGCGGAAAACCTTTGGCCCATCGTGTCAAGGAAGGTGCCGGAGGTTATAATTTTTGGGGTTGTTCCGGTTACAAGGAAGGCTGCAAGAAATCGTTTAAAAATGCGGGCAATGCCCCAAATATTGAAGGAACAAAATAGGTCATATTGGCTTCTTGTTAAGCATGATTATTAACAATTTATTTGTTATAAATAAGGAGGTGTTCCCGACTAATCACTACGAGATAACAATGGATACTATAAATGAAGCTGAATTTAATGATTTTCTCGAAAATTGCGCTGTATCAAAAATACAAATCATCCAGAATAACGAAAGCACTTACAACATTGTTACCCGCTTAAGTTGGAAAAAAGGGGATTTTTCTTTGGTTACAACTCGCGGGCATAAACGAGCGTGGGTAAGTTTAGATAGGTTAGTTCGTCATCTGAAGACCAAAACCAAGGAACCCCCCCCAATCAGCCTTATTTTAAGCGGTTCACAAGAAAAGTAAGCTCCCTCTTTCCGCCAAAAGGCGGATAAAAGTTGCTTCTGGTGATTTCAAAGCATTCGTGTAATGCGGAGGTTTCATCATGTTGAAGCAACTTGTCTTCTGTGCTGTTGTTGGATCAATGGCAGCGGGACCGGTAATAGCCGAAAGTCAATTATCCGGCGACCCTGCGCTTGCCTGTCAAGCAATCCTATGCCTTTCAACCGGCACACGTCCTAACGAGTGTTCACCATCGCTCGCCCGATATTTCAGCATATCGTACAGGTATTTTTCCGATACAATCCGGGGCCGTATAAATTTCCTCAAGCTTTGCCCTGCCAGCGACCAAACGCCGGAAATGCAATCTCTCGTGAACGCAATGGCAAACGGTGCTGGTCAATGTGATTCCACAAGCCTGAACTCCACTAACCAAATTTACAACCAAAATGACGGTGGTTGGGATTACGTCGGAATTTCAGACGTAATGCCTGACTATTGCCGCGCTTACACCAAAAATTCTTATGTTGATTCTGCCTCGCTGATGCCTCGTTACGTTGGTGCATCGCCTAGTGGTCGTTGGGTTGAGGCCGCACAGTATAACCAGGCATTAGCCGATTACACAGCCGCGCAACAGGCCGCGCAACAACAGGACCCTTACAACTATTAAGCGGAATTCCGCAAAAATTAACTGGAGAAAAAATGAACACAACAAAGAAACAAAACAAATCCACTGCCGTTAACTCAACCACTTTGGCCTTGGTGTTATCAGCCACCCTTTTGCTCGTTCCTTCTTTGGGGTCGATTCAGAATTCGGAAAAAATCGTACGTTTGCGAAAAATAAATGTAACAATTACATACTGTTCCCAATCTTGTTACAACACACGATGAGTTCGAAAAAATCCTACAGATAACAGGTTGTATTTATACATTAATATTTCATTAACGTACTCTACGATCCGTTTCCTGAAGTTACCCCTCAATACTCATTATTATGCAACCTCAAGTTTTGGAGGTGGTTATGTTGTTCGAAAAATTGATCAACAATTTGAAACAACGTAGTTTTACTACGCGAAAATCCTTTTGCATTCCGACACATTAGATTTGCAATAATACTTAATGATATCAGCAAGGAAAGTTTTAAATGGATAGTACCCGACAGCTTCAGGAGCAACAATAGGTGAAACAACTGCATAACCGAATTTCTTCCTTTATGCGTGACGCTTCGTTAGTATCAAAAATTCGGTGCCAAGTATCCTCATCTTTGAATTGACCACCTCGTATTGTTCTCTGCCAGAGTTTGAAGCCTCTCAGCTTACGCCACCTTTCCTAAGCACTCTGGCTGAGTTTATAGCCGGTAAAAGACCAGTCTGAAATCAAGGTATCAATAGATGATGAGTTATAAAAACAGTGGCAATTACTCTCGGTTTTTTCGTAAAATTGCATCAATTCAGGATTTCAAGGCTATTTTCTGTTTTCCCGGGAGCCCAAAACATGGAGTGAGTGTGAGAAAGAATATTGCTATCGGTTTTGCCGTCCTGTCCCTTCTGGCACCATTGGGGGCCGAGGCCAAAAAGGGTATTGTCGATTGGACCATCAACACCTATGAGCAAAACAACAGTTATTCTTTACCGGCATCAGGTCAGATTGAGGTCGCTTTCTCTCCGAACGAGGGGGCTGAGAATTTGTTTCTCAAAACCATCGACTCTGCCAAAAACGAAATCAAGATGCTGGCCTATCTACATAGAGATCGTAATAAGAGCAAAAGATAGAACATGGAAAGAGTGACTTCAATAAAAGACGAGAAGGTTAAGCAGGCACGTCTTCTTAAGTCCAGGTCCGGAAGAGAAGACACAGGTCTTGTCCTTCTTGAAGGGCTTGAAATCATCAATTGGGCACTTGAAAGTAACTGGCAAGCTGAGTATCTGATCGTGGAAGATAAAAGTGTGGATCTTCTGAACCAATTATCTAGGCAAGTTGAGGTTGTCTGTTCTACTACTGCTGGAATACTAAAAAAAGTTACAGAAACCAAATACTTGGTTCCAATTGTTGCGGTTGGCCGACAAATTAGAACTCCATTTCCCAAATCAGAATTTACCATAGTGCTGGATAATGTGAAGGACTTTGGAAACATCGGCACCATTGTGCGGACTGGTAGTGCTTTTGGAGTAACAGAGTATCTCGCGACTCACAAGGACTTTGACCCGTACTACCGTAAGGCCATAGAAGCATCAAGAGGCCGGGTGTTTCATTCTCATTTCAAAAATTTTAATGGTCCTGACGCTACTATTGAGCACCTCCGGCGTCAGGGGTTTCAAATAATTACGACTTCACCTTATGGCAGCAGCATACAATCACTTGTGGAATTGGATGACCGTCCGATCGCCCTCGTTATCGGCAATGAGACAACCGGCGTTTGTGACGAAATGCTGAACGCTGCAGACAGGTCGGTCATAATCCCGATGACTGGTGACGTTGAAAGCTTGAACGTTGGCGTAGCGGCCGGAATAAGTGTTTACGAGCTTAAAATCAAATGGATATTAACAATGATAGAAAACAGAATCAGAGCAACCCTCGGTCGACAGATAAATGTTTTAGGTCAGCATATACGGACGATTTTGGACATGGAGCTGAAACAAGCTGGTTCGCTTGATAGCAAGCAAGTGGTATTCCTAATGGTCTTGCAGTGTGACAAAGAGATGTCGGTTGAACAGGCCGTTAGAGAGAATGGTCTACTTGAACACGAGATTCTCACTTTTCTCGATCCTCTACTACGACAGGGTTTGGTGGTACTCGAAAATGAAATTATAAGCATTACTCCAAAAAATGAAGATGTCCTGTCGAAACTTTGGGCTATCAAAGACAGAGCGGAACAAAAAATCCTATCGTGTTTAACCCCAGAACAGAGTCTTATGTTCACGGATATGATGGAGAAAGTTGTAACACATTGTGAGGAATTGATAGGAAAGACCAGCCAACAAATCGCTGCACCGAAAGGGGAGTGTTCAGAGTTCTGTGTCAGGGTTTGTGATTCTCGATCTGCCGCCCAAGAGAGCGGAAGCGGAAGCCAGCTCCGAGAATGGGCCTACAAGCATGCTCGTCGGAGGAGCTGGCTTTTGCTGGAGCGGATTTGGAAGAATCATTTTTTTCATCAGTCATACCTATCAGAGTTTCAATTCCTTATCCAGCCTTCCTTCAAAAAATATCGCCAGCTGAGAAATTGTCAGAGACCAGTTTTGGAGCGGCATCGTCCATTTCTTGCTGGCATTCTGAATTCCCATATAGAGTAGTTTCAATAGGCTGTCTTGATTCGGAAAAGCGCCTTTGGTCTTGGTCAACTTTCGAAACTGCCGGTGCACAGCCTCAATGGTATTGGTTGTGTAAATAACACGCCGGATATCTTCAGGATATTTAAAAAACATACTGAGTCGTTCCCAATTATTCCGCCAGGACGTGATGACTATGGGATATTTATCGTTCCATTTATTCGCTAAAATATCCAGCTCGGATGCGGCTAAATCTTTCGTGCTGGCCTTGTAGACACGCTTCAGGTCGGCCATGAATTCTTTCTGGTTCTTTGACCCGACATACTTCAAGGAATTGCGGATCTGGTGGACCACGCAAAGTTGAACCTCGGTATTCGGGAAGATTGTTTCAATGGCCTCAGGGAAGCCTTTGAGGCCGTCAACACAGGCGATCAGGATGTCCTTCACACCTCGATTCGAAAGATCGGTCAGCACCTGAAGCCAGAAATTGGCGCCCTCATGCTCGGAGATATACAGGCCAAGAACTTCCTTCCGGCCTTCGAGGTTGACGCCGAGGATTGTGTACACTGCCTTTCCGGAGACCTTCCCGTTTTCACGAATCTTATAATGAATGGCATCGAGCCAGACTATCGGATAAATCGATGCCAAGGGCCGGGCTTGCCATTCTTTGACCGTATGGATAATTTTATCGGTAATGGCGCTCAGGGTGCCGGTTGAAACTTCAAGCCCGTAGAGGTCCCGAAGATGACCCGAGATATCCTGATAGCTCAGACCGACGCCATACATGGCGATAATCTTCTGCTCAATCTCGTCATTGAGGCTGGTCTGGTGCTTCTTGACCAGTTGAGGAGCAAAAGTCCCTTCCCGGTCTCGGGGAGTACGTAACTCAAAGTTTCCATTCAAGGATTTGATGGTCTTTTGACTTTTCCCATTACGGCGGTTGGCGGTGATTTCTTGGCCGAGATGTGAATCCAACTCTCCTTCAAGGGCGGCTTCAGTGAGATTTTTGATGAGTGGGGTGAGAATGCCTTCCTTGCCGAGAAGCGGCTTGCCTTCCTGGATGGCTTTCAACGCTGCTGTAAAATCAAAGTTATGGTTTTCTTGGGTCATGTCAGTTCTCCTTGTTGCGCTGAATATATCAGCTTGCGGTTAACTGACACAGAATTTTGAACGCCCTCACCGAAAGCCCAAAACGGCACGGCACGGTGAGATTGTCGTTAACAAGCGGCGATTATTGATGAAATTTAACATGATTACCTCCGACCAAACACGATGGTCTTTCTGTTCCTACTCTTTGATGCCCCAGACAACTTCTTTATGGGTACCACTTTTGAGTGGTACAATAATCGATGGCGTAGCACGGTAATAATAACAGTTACCAGCTGGTGATGCGTAACATGTATGTTTACATGATTTATTTTTACAAATGGCCCCTCATTGCACGAATGTTGGGGTTACCCCAAGTAGCAGCTATCGGCAGTCAAAAGTCCTGGATTATGCTATTGAGCCTGACTCAATACATTCGGTCTTTCGGTCGCACCGGTATCAGCACGATTCCTGCTCTCTTCTCTGTATGGATAGTCTCCGACTGGATTGCTTATGGTCGCATCGCTTGACACCATACCCACCATCCATAAAAAGGCAGCAACGACAATGCAGATTGAGACTATCGCCAAGATTGGCTTTATTCGGTTGGAACGGATAGCGAGGATCACGGATTCAATGGCATTGTTTTGAATTGCTTAAAAGCTCAAGTTCATACAACCTTTTTGCTGCCTTATCGATATCACGTGTTATGGCTTGGCATTCTGAAGGAGCAGAAGAAGCAGGCTCACTGGACACTGCTGTGGGTGATTCCTGTGTAGGATTTTTTTGGTAGATGCATCCTGACTGCATGTAACTCATGCAAATAACTACCGTTATGAGAAGGTATTTCATTTAAAGTTTTCCTTTTTCCCAAGGCCCCAGTTCAGCACTTCTTATTTTTATTTATTCGTGTTTATCATCCACTTCCTGGCAAGTCGACATAAATAAATTCCCCGGTCAGCCGATGCCAACCAGGGAAGAGTATGAGCAGGTGTTTCCGGGCTGAACATGTAAAATATACCCGGAGATATAGGCAGTTTTGCATATTGTGTTTTGTTGTATGCCTAGGTAATAATTTTAGGATCAGTCATCGATAAAAACAGGGGTGCCCCTGCCTGTGACAGTTGAAAAAGGAAAGTCCAAGATGATTACGATCAAGCGTTGGGCCGAATGGCTACTTAGCCGTCGAGCAGAAGGGTTTTATTGCCTTCATCGGGAAGGTGGCACCATGCGGGTGAATTTCCCCGCAAGTGATGACTTGGCTGCAGAGGAAGAAGCTGTGATACGAGCTACTATTTTTGAACAGAAAGAAAGACCGACGAAATGACCTCGTTCACTGAGAACTAGGCAATGTCGTATTTTCCCTCCTTGGCTTTCGCCTCGGAATGGCTACCAATGGGGAGGGCGGGAGGCATTGACTTCATCCAGAGTGTGAGTATTTTCTAATACAAGAGGACATTTCGCTCATAGTTATATAATGAGCGGTAAGGGCTTGTTCATCATTCAGGGAGGAAGATATGAGCATACAGAGCGTTACCAGCGCGCCGGTACAATAAACGACACCAGAGTCTTCCACAAAACAGGCCCAGTCGACCGAACAAAACGAATCGTCGAATAGCTCTTCCAGCACATCGAAAATCAATTCCACGACAGATATGGTCAGCATAAGCAATGCAGCCAAGGCAGCGTAAGAAGAGTCGATCGAAGCTCCAGCCGAAAACGCTAAAGAAGCGAGAAATGGAGACCGCGTTGCCAAAGCCCAGTTAGCAAGACAAGCGGCAGAACAGGCGGCCTTTCAGACTCCCCAGAAAAAGGTCCAATGATTTTTCGTTCCCTTCGTTTTCTGCTATTTATAGACTCGGCAATTGAAAAACCGCTAGTGAACCCCGTGTTAGCCGAAACCAAACAGGGAAATATTCTAGTTATGTGATGGTGATTATTAGTTGTTAAGCAGTAGTATTCACAACGTTTCCTGACATGGAACCGCCTGACATCTTGCTGGCAAAAGACTGTAAAAACTGAGAAAGCGAAGCGTTGCTGTTTGAATTGCTGCTTGACTGTCCAAGTGAATTTAACAAATTTTGAAAACTTTGTTCCAGTTTGCCATCAGTGGAAGTTGTCGAAGAAGTTGACGAATCAGATCCCGAAGAGTTCAAAGATGAAATCAAACTTTGCAAATCAGATTGAATATTGCCGTGATGATGGTGATGATGTGAACCAGTGCCGCTGACGCTTGTCGCGGATGTATCACCACTACTATCAGTTCCTGTGCCCGAAGTTGTCGAGTTGCCTTGAGAGTGAAGAGCTGCCATCAAGTTTTGCATGAAGCTGCCCATTGCCTGGGTGGCTCCCTGTGCGGATGTGGAGGCCGAAGAATCCGACGAGGTTGAACTGCTACTTGACGTAGAACTCGAATTACTTCCAATGCCAAGGTCGGAAAGCGATTGAAAAATAGCACTGAGGAAATCCCCACCTGGTGGAGGCGGTGGAGGTGCTTGGGAGGCGTCCGTATGGTTTGTTTTCTGTGATTGGTTACTGCTATTGAGCTGGCTGACCTGTTGATACCAATTGCTGCTTGATACGCTGCTGATTGACATTTTCCCGCCTCCCCTATGAACAAATTATTCAGCCTAATAAACATGTATCTCGGCTGTCCCAGGAATTTCTTCTCGGCACACATTAAGAGTATATTTATTCTTCTATCGGTCACCTTTTTGCTGTTCTTAAATTGATAATTGTTAAGACATTGTAAAGTTGAGATACTGGCCTCGCCGACTTCGGCTATCTGGAAAATATCGCGTTTTTATCTTTGAGCTTGAACCGGACCATCCCTGGCCAGCTGAGCCAACCGAGGAAAATTTTGCGCCGCGTTACTGCAACATAATGTTTCACTCCGTCAACCACTTCACAAAAAACCTATCGAAAGGGGGGGCATTTCACGACACTCTCACTCATTCAACTGCTCACGCAATCGCCGACTTGGCCGGAAAGAAACCATCTGCCGCTTAGTGATGGTCATTGGCTCCCCGGTCTTTGGGTTACGGCCACGTCGGGGTAATTTATTTCGAACCGTCAAGGTGCCAAATTGGACTAGTTTTACCGATTCACCGACAATCATCGTGTTTTTCATAACCGTAAAAACCGAATCAACAATTTTCGCAGCATTCCGTTGCGATACACCCAGTTTTTCATAAACGGAGATGGCCAATTCCTTCCGGGTTACATTCTTCTTTTTCATTCTTTTGATCCTTCTAGATAAGGCTTCGTAAGGGGCGTTGCTACACATAAAGACTGATTCGGCAGTTGAGTCCTTATTACTCATAAGTAAAATCATTGATGGGTAAAAAAGAAACAGGTCGCCAATAGGCTTTCACCGCAAATTGTTTTATTATTATTAATGATTCCAAGCTACTAGTTGCTAATAATGTGGATGGCGCGATTTTTGCTCAATCGAGGAAAGGTGTAAATGTCAAACCTGACCTTAGCGACTCGGCAGTTTCCCCTCCCCTCTCTCCTCACTGCCGAGACGTTTCATTACCCCTCGTTCAAAGGAGATACAGATGACTATCGAGACATCTAGAAATGTTTTGGCAAAAACTGCAAAATGTAAAACTAGCCACACCCGCCTCCCTAGCCTTCTTGGAGATAAATCAAAACATCTTACACTCTATTGGTACAAAAAAAGCTTTTGTTCATATGTTGTTGTGTATTCCGTTATTATATTTCTTCTTTTCTGTCTTGATATTCTTCGTGTATGGATTTTTTTGCACATATCTTATGTGCCAATATTTATGCGATGAATACAAATATTCAGTATTAATATACTTTTTATATTAACTTCTGGTCATATGCTTGTCGCATAAGCAAGTGGTTCGCTTTCACAAGCAACATGATGAGTAGGCATGGAGCTGCTAACAGCAGCAGCCAATCGTGACAGCTTAATCCAGATAATTTTATATACACATAATTAATTTACTCAGAACATAATATCAAAAATATTCTATATTGTTAGCACAATCCCATATGAATCCAATCGTAATTTCAGTCATTATTGCCGCCTATAATGAAGAAAATCGTATTTGCCCTTCATTGCTCAATGTTGAGAATTATTTATGCAATAATAAATTTGAGTATGAGATTATTGTGGTTGATGACGGCAGTCGCGACGGTACGAGTAAGGTGGCCTCTGCATTGGCTCCATTCATCAATAATCTGAAAATTATCAGATACCCAGTAAACAAAGGTAAGGGCTACGCGTTAAGACAAGGTGTTATTGCCTCACAGGGCCAACTAGTCCTTTTAACAGATGCAGATCTCTCTACCCCTATTGAAGAGCTGGAAAAACTTTTAACATCGATAGGCGAAAATAAATGCAAAATAGCAATAGGATCAAGAACCCTTTCGGATAGTAAAATAATTCAGAAACAGCCTTGGTTTCGCCAGCAAATAGGTAGATTCTTCAATAAGATAACTAAATTTCTGGTGCTAAACGACTTTAGTGATACTCAATGCGGTTTTAAGCTTTTTTCCGGAAGAATCGCGAGGGAATTATTCAAAAATGCACAAATAAACCGTTTTGCTTTTGACGTGGAAATATTGGCGTTGGCGAAGATGAATGGATACAAGATCTCAGAAGTACCGGTAATTTGGAAAAATTCCATAGATTCCAAGGTTAACCCACTATTCGATTCTTTTCAGATGCTCAAAGATATATTCAAAATAAAAAAGCTATTGGGAGATATTAGATGAGAATTCATCGCCTTGAATCAAGTAAAACCCCCAGTGTCTCGTCAACTCTCTAATGTCGGATAAAGAGGTAGCAATTTTATCCGCGCATCCTTTGCGGCGAATTGCCAGTTATCGTTGACCTGTCGATTGTTCCGGCTCTCTTGCCATGCGAGCACCTCTTTCTTGGCAACTTCGATATCGTCGATTCGTCGGTTCAGGTATTGGCCAGCGAGAACATTCCGTGCAATCTCAGCCATATTCAGCCAACTTGCGCGCTTCTGAGTGTCGACAATTTCGAGACGATTCCATAGACTCATCAACGCAAAAAGAATCGCATCGGGGCATGTGTTCGATTTTACCATTACAAGTCCAATGCAGTTTGTTCTCCACGGGAAATACTACACACCCATTTTTTTCAATTGGGTATTATTTACTCGGAAAGGTACGGAAAACCATGCCGGGATACAGTGTCGTTAATTTTACACTTGTTATTTCATAACGTTGTGTGATTTTCCAAGGAATGGATCTTGACTTGCATCTTCAGGGGCAGATATCAGGTCTACCTCTAAAGGGCTACAGTTCTTATAGACCAACTTATTTGAACCTAGACATAGAACACAGAGCGAAGTTCTGCGATTGGCACTAGCCACAATTCTACCCTCGCAGGTTATTTATACAAAATAAACGTAACTGGCCAATCAAGGCCACTGCCTCTCTGTGCGGCCAAAGGAGATACTCATGAAATCTTACGGTTATTATATTGCAACAGTGATTGTCGGGCTATCGGTTTCAGGTTGCGCAACACCTCATGGACAGCCGGATTATACGGCTTCCGGAGCGTTGGCGGGCGGAGCCACAGGCGCAATCATCGGCAGTGCGGTTGCACGGCATCCTGGAGAGGGTGCTCTCGTAGGTGCGGCTGTCGGAGCAGTAGCAGGTGGACTCGTCGGGCACGGAATGGACCAATCAAAAAATGTACAACAAGTTCAAACAATGCCTGCACCTTCTCCTTGGCAGATAGAAAAAGTTCAACCATTGACAATTGCCGATATCAAATCAATGGCAAAAGCCAAAGTCAGTTACGACGTAATCATAAGTCAAATCCTAAATTCTCATACTATCTTTCACCTCACAACAGCTGACATTCTTGACCTTAAGAAAGCTCGGGTCAGTGAAAAGGTCATCGATTTCATGATCAACACACCATCCACAATCAATCCTGCCGTATCGGTTACAACAAGTCGTCCACCACAACCGCTGGTCGAACCGATTATAGTGGCTCCTGGTCCAGACTATTTCTGGGTAGGTGGAGAGTGGATCTGGCTTGGGGGGAGTTGGGGCTGGCATCAGGGTTATTGGCACGAGCCAAGGTATCATGATGGATTTGGCCATGGTGGATTCAGGCATCGCTGATGATTGCTTTCAGATAAACTAACAGAAATCAGTCTTTGACCATGACAGGTGAAGGATCGCCGATCCTTTTTTGAAAAATGGCAGGGGTAGCGCCCTTATTCTAATCATTCAGTTGGTTGCTCAATAAAGATGATGCGTTTAAACAAACGGATCTAGACATTAAAAAAATAAACAAGAGGCATGAAATGAAAGCGAAACAGGTCTTTATGGTTGTGCTGCTGGCGACAACAGTTGGGCTCGTTGGTTTGCAACAAGCCAATGCACGCGTTGACGAACAAGACTCAAGCGGTTCCCCTCGGCACTTCCACAAACTAGACGATGCGACTAAGGCGAAGATAGAAAAATTCCGTGCTGACACCAAAGACCTTCGTAAACAGATGGCGGTAAAACGAGCAGAGCAAATTGCACTGATAAGGAGAGATAGTCCGGATATAGAGGCAGTAAGAAAGACATCAGGCGAACTTTTCGATTTGAGAATGACCATGATGGAAAAGGCTAAAACAGCTGAACTCTTCATGTTCGCTAAACGGGATGATAAAGACGGAAGCAACACTGAGAAGCGTGCAAAAAAAGGGAAATTTTTTACTGACACCAAGGATCTCAGGAAACAGCTATTTGTTAAACGGGCCGAGCAACAGTCTCTAATGCACAGCAAAGCTCTCGACACAGAAGCCCTTGCGAAAATTACAGGTGAGGTGTTCGACCTGAAGACCACCTTGCAAGAGAAAGCAAAGGAAGCAGGTTTGCCACGGCATTCTCATGGAAAAGGCTGGGGGAGACACCATCAAGGATGGCAATTTAGTTAAAGAGAATTGGAAATTAATTTCAAACAGATAACGGATGATAACAATATGGATTTCCGCCATTCTTGTGTGGTAGCATTTGGGGCAGTCAATTGCACTTGTACCAAGATATAACTTCGATGCCACATCGTGTGAGATACTAATCTCTGTTCCAACGACTTTTGGATTGAGCCAGTTGAGATTGCTCGTGATAATGACACGTGATATATCGGACACGTATAAGAAGATGTCAAATAGTTAGAATAATATTCACATTACCACAGAGGAAACCGCATTGTGAAACGAACTTTTTATGTAGCACTTGCATTTGCGACCGTTGTTGGCCTTTCCAGTTGTGCAACAAACAGCGGAACCGGCGCACTTGGTGGTGCAGCGGCAGGCGGTTTGATTGGACAAGCTATCGGGCACAATACCGGAGCAACATTGCTTGGAGCCGGTGTCGGAGCTATGGGTGGCGCGATGATCGGGAATGAAGCCGATAAAGCTAATCAGGCCAACGCACAGGCACAGATGGCACAGCAGCAAGGCGGACAACCACCACCGCAAGTTGTATATGCTAACGGCCCTCAAGGTGGTCCTGGTGTAGTTATGCAGCCACAAGTTGTTCAGGTGCTGCCGAACCGCGCATGTCATTATAGCCGTCATAGAGAGGTTGTGTATGATCAATACGGCTATCCACATCGTGAGCGGATTCTTTTGTGTCCGAATCAGTACGGCGAGTTTGTACCAGCACTACGGTGAGTTAATGTCACGGCTTAAAATAAGCTGAGAATACTGTCCTGTTGGTTAACTTCTCTCTGCTGAATGCCGGGGTCATTATCTGCGGGGCGATGCCAGGATAAAAAAAGGCAGGGACTTGAGCCCTGCCTCTTGATTCCGATTTGGTCGCCCGGATTGACCATTTGGTTATCTATCTTTGGCTGGACATGTGGGTGTGTGTGAAGTAAGCACTTCTCCGAAGGTATTGCCATCATAGAGCATGGGAGAGTTTGGTATTGTATATACTCTATTTATTCAGCCGTACGCGCAACTGTTTGCTTGGACGGAAGGATACCATCTGCCGCTTTGTGATGGTCATTGGTTCGCCGGTCCGAGGATTTCGGCCACGTCGTGGTGATTTATTTCGAACCGTTAATCGAGGTCTCCATGCTCAGGGTCGTTACCGATCATGCTATAGCAGGCCCTAATTGAATCTTCCACCGTCTTTTCAATTTCAAGGATACCCTCGACCGTAATAACCCCTTGGTTAATCGTCACGCACTGTTTGGGGCCATCGTTGCCGACGAAGATCATAATCATAGTATCTGGCCACAGGGTGGGGTTTATTGAATCATACTGCAGCCCCGAAGAACTTGCCGACTGCAGCGGTTATCACCATCGCTACCGAACCCCAGAAACATACCCTTACGGCTCCACGAAAGACGGGCGCCCCCCCAGTGGCAGCTGCAATCCCTCCTAAAGCACCTAACAGACCAATCGCCAGGATCGGCACAAGCCAAAGCAGCAAAGAAACTGGAGCTATTATGGTTGTCACAACCGGAACTGCCGCACCTATGGAAAATGAAGCAGCTGAATAAAATGCCGCCTGTATTGGCTGTGCACTTAATTCGGTTGTTATTCCGTTCTCATCTCGTGCATGAGCCCCCAGAGCATCATGTTTCATCAGTTGTCGAGCAACTTCTTCAGCAAGAGTTTCGTCCAGTCCACGATCTCGGTAAATAGCTGCCAACTCTTGTTCTTCCTCTTCTCGATTATTCTCAAGAGCGTCCGACTCCATTTTCAGATCAGCACGTTCCGTATCCTCTTGGGATTTCACTGAAACATACTCGCCCGCGGCCATCGCCATAGCTCCGGCCGCCAGGCCAGCGATGCCCGCTAAAATAATACTCTCCCTGTTTGAACCAGCAGCGACAACTCCAACGATCAGGCTGGCAGTGGATACGATGCCGTCGTTGGCACCCAGGACGGCTGCTCGTAGCCAGCCAGAACGATTAATTCGGTGATGTTCAGGATGGCGCATATTCAATCCGGACTACGGTTAATTTAAGATGCAGCACCCGCTGAATTACAGGGATACTTTCCAAGTATGACGGTGGTCACCAATACAGTTGCCGATAAGGCCAGGCCGTAACAAAGATACAGGACTGGCAGGCCGTGGGATCGAATGATCATGCCACCAAGGGCCGTACCGATACCGCCGCAACCCATGAAGGAAAAGGCCACTAAAGACATAGCCGTTCCAGTAGCCTTCTTGGCAAATTCGCTAGCCCGGGTTACTAGGGTGGAATGAGCGATGATGAACCCGAAACCCATCAGGGCAATGGCCAGAGAAAAGATCAAGATCTGGTTGCCCATCAGCCAGATGAGGAGGTCGGCCGCTGCTGTTAAGGCCAGCCCGAGCACAACGACCTTTCTGGCGCCGAACCTGCGAACCAATTTTCCACTGATTCTGCCACCGATCACCGACATTGCCCCGAACCCGGTCATGACCAGACCAATACTCAATGCATTGAATTCGTGCACCGCCGCCAGGTATGCTCCACCGTAAGAGAAACTGCCGATGATGAACAACCCCTCCAGCATGATGATCCCGTAGGTGTACATGCTCTCGGGATTGGTCAACAGGTCTACATAGGGGGTCAGAATGTTACCGCCTCTGTTCTTTGTGGACGGCAGTTGCCGGTAGTAGCGGATTAGCAAGGCTGTGGGAATCAGCGATAACAGCGCGTAAGCGACGAAGACCCCCTGCCAGTTGCTGAGATGGGCGATCGTGCCGCCGATAATCATGCTCATGCCTTGACCAAGAAAAGCGATGCCTAAAAATGTACCAATGGCCTTCTGGCGCTGCTGGAGGGGAAAGATGTCTGCGATAAGGGCAAAGGAGACCGGGATCACCGATGCTGCGAAGACGCCGGTGACTGCCCGGAACAGGGACAGGCTCGCTAGGTTCCGGCCGGCAGCACATAACCCGGTAGCCAGGCTGAACATGATCATGGCCAAGGTGATGACCTCTTTTTTGCCATACCGGTCCGCCAACGGTCCGAACAGGATTTGGCAGATGCCGAAGGGTATCATGTAGGCGGTGATCAACAGGCCAGCCTTCGGGAGATCTGAATGGAGGTCCGCCATGATGGCGGGGAGGATGGGCGATACCACCCAGTTGTCGGCAACGACCATGAAACCAGCCAGGCCGAGCAGTAAGATAATTCTGTTCTGCAGCGCATCTTCCTTCATAAGGTCTATGCTGCGGTCAATATTTTGAGTGATACCTTTTCTATAAGATCTTTGACCTTATCTTTGTAAGCGATCATATGGGGTGCAGCTAGATGGGCTTGCAAATCCTCAAAACTGGTCCATTTCTCGATTATTGTGACAGCATTCTCATTCAACTCTTGTGGAGGTAAGTTTGTGAGAAAATCAATGGTCGGCACATATTCTACACATCCCTTCTCGTTAAGGACATTTGGGATATTAGCTTTGAATATTTCGATAAACTCCTGTTTCCTCAGCTCTTTTATATAAATTGATGCAATTACGTTTATCACTTTCAATTACCTGAAGTGGAATTAAGAGGGTGTTGTTGATCGATATGTTTTATTCCGGCATGTTTTGGTTCTTCCGATAAACCATTCCATTGAATCTTGCTATAATCTCATCCTGTTCGTCAGTAACCAAAACATCATAGGCTCCCAGGCGTTTCGGTTCACCCACTTCAGTTGCGGTAGCGTAAAGAATACCTTTCGATTTTCCACGTAAAAATGAGATGTTGACATTGATAGCTAAAGCTAATTGACCATGGCTATTAGAGGCGACGGCAAAAGCTAGATCGGCAAGAGTGAAAATGGCCCCACCTTGGACAACATTTGCCGCATTGAGGTGTTTATCCTCGATCACCAAGCGAGCTTTACAATACCCTTTTTTAACCTCAATAATCTCAATGCCGGTAAGGGCAGCATAACGATCTCTAGCAAAAACGATTTTAGCTTTATCCGTATCCATGTTTTCTCAAATTCCTTTGGATGATATTGTCCAAATATGAAAGATGTCTTCTGCTGTTGTGAATCATTTCGATCAGGCCTGATATAAATCACCTTATTGTCCACAAGGGGATTTTGAGGATGTGTGTTCTGTATATAGAAAGGGAAAAAGGTAGGCAGAGTTAACCTGAAATGAGTCATACAATTACCTTCCCATGCTGAACGACATCTCCTTCAATAACAGCACCTATCAATTTCTTGAATCGTCACAATGATTCTTTTGCACACGATTCTCTGATCCGTACACCAGTCCAAAGAGGATCAGTGAGCCGAAAATAATACCACCGGTGAGAAAAAAGCCAGCCCGAAATCCGTGTTCACGGATCACTATCCCCATGCCCAAAGCACAAAGCATCATACCTAAATACACGCTGGTGTTGTAACACCCCATGGCCAGGCCTCGCATCCGATTGGGCACGGTATCGGCGATCAGGGCGCAGATAACTGTGAAAGCGATACCCATGCTGAAGCCCATGGCAGCAGCGGTCACCAGCAGGGCAAGCAGCGTATGACAGAGTCCAAAGGTGGCCATTGCCAGGGAAAGCACAGATGTGCCCGAGAAGACCAAAATGCGTCGGTCATTTACCCGGTCACAGAGCCAACCGGCCGGAATACGGGCTATAGCATTAGCAAGCGCCTGGGTGGCGCAAACAAATCCAACCGTCATGGTCTGCATGCCCAGGCTGCGGATATAGAGTGGCATGAAGGAGATGAACATTCCAAAGCCGACGCAGCCGCCGATGGTGGTCAGCAGGCAGGCAATCAGGCGACGGTTATGCAGCAGGTCGCTGAAGGTGGCGCGGAGGTCGATTGGAGCGGGGCCTTTCCGTTCCCTGTCCGATGGGTCGTGCAGCAGGCAATAGGCGGCAGCAAACATCAACAAAATGAGGATTCCCGAGCAGACAAAGATTGGGCGTAAACCGATCAAGCCGCCGAGGAGACCGCCAACAGCAGGTCCCAGGGTCATACCACTGTAGAGGGACATGGTATACCAGCCAAAGGCCTGCCCTAAGGATTCAGGAGGGGTGATATCGGCCACGTAGGACATCAAAGTGGGAGAGAGGGCCGCGAGTCCGATTCCGAAGACCAGGTAAATACATCCCATCTGCAGAGGACTTTGACTGACGGCGAGCAGGAACGATGAACCGGAAAGTAGCAATAACCCAATCAGCAGCGGCCGTCGCCGTCCGATCCGATCGGAAAGCAATCCCGTAGGAATGGAAAGGAGTCCAGCCATTATCATGAAGGCGCTGTTGATCAACCCGACTTGTACCGTATCCGCCCCAAGGGAAATGGCGAAAAGCGGAGCTATCGGGATGCGCATGTAGGACCCGAGAAAACAGAAGAAGGCAATGACGCATGTAGTCAGAAGTACACGAGCAGCAGGGGGAGAGTGATTATTCATAGATAAACAACGAGGCTGGAACAGTGGCCTCTCGAATTCGGCCTCCAAGGGGCGCCGGGATATGCGGGGGTATTCGATGACTTGAATTAACCGTTACGGACAATCTCTGCGGCAATCTGACGAACACGCTCGAAATGGTGGGGCTGTTGCTGCACATCGTTCACGCCACGAAAGCCACCGAAAACCAATGGTTCCAACGTGCGGAAGCCCAGGAAACCAAACATGCTGTTAACATGCTCGAAATAGGGAGCAAATTTCGAGATGTCCGGCTGCCCTTGGGTATAGATGGTGAGCATCCGCTGGCCAGTCAGCCAAGAGGTGTAATCAGGCCTGAGAACCGGCATCAACCGATCGGTGAACAGCTTAGCCTGGGCGGTCATCTGCCACATGTACACCGGTGACGCTAGAACAACCAAATCGGCGGTAAACAGGTCCGCCAGAATGGGTTGCATATCGTCTTTGACCGCACACTGTTTTTCCTTGCCGGGCTGGCGGCAACTGTAGCAGGCCTGGCATCCTTTAAGTTGCAGGGCGTTGAGCTGATAACTGCTGATGGTTGCTCCCAGAAATTCTGCCTCATTGAGGAAGGCGTTGAGAAGTTGGCTTGAGTTGCCCTGCGTACGAGGGCTACCGTGAAGAGCAAGTATGTTCATGAAAATCTCCTGGAAGGTACTCTTTTTCTATGAAAAGTCTCCAGTTCTCCTCCGCAGCCTCTGGCAACTTTCCAACTCGTTTCTTATAACCAACGTAGTCCGTAATTGGAATGATTTGAGGTGGGTAGTCAATAGTGGACAACCTAATCAGTCATGCATCATGTTTTTTTTGTAATATTCCAGTCGCCACCCAACGCCTTGATCAAACCGACGGTAGCCAGAAATTGACTGCCTCGGATTTGCGATTGTACCCGCTGAGACACAAGTTGGTTTTGTTCAGTCGTGGCAAGGATGAATGAATTGTCTAGACCTTCCTTGTAACGGGTCAGACGAATCTGATAGGCTTTGACCTGGTTACGCACTGCTTCATCCTGTCTTTGTTTGGCTAGATCAAGTTTCTGTAAATTGCCCAATGCATCCTGGGCCTCCTGGATACCGACTAACACCGATTGACGATAATTCGCCACCGTGGCGGCATAACCTGCCTTTGCAAAGTCCACGCTAGCTTTGATACGCCCACCGTCGTACAAAGACTGGCTGGCCGACAAACCCAAGGACCAAATCAGGGAAGGCGCATTCAGCAGGGCGGCCAAACTGTTGGATTCAAAACCACCATAGGAAGGAGATAAATTTACCGTAGGGTAATAGGCAGCTTGCGCTACACCGATTTGGGCGTTGGCTACAGCCATTGCCCGTTCTGCCGATGCTATATCAGGACGCCGTTCCAACAGACTGCTGGGCAAGGTGGGTGGTAGCTGTGGCACTATAGCAGGCAACTTGCCTGGTGCCAGTCTGAAACTCGCGGCCGGCGTGCCAGTTAGAGTGGCCAAGGCGTCTTCCTGTTGATTACGTTGAGCCTTGAGTAACTCGAACTGTGCTTTGGTAGCATCAACCAAACTTGCTTGCGACACAACGTCAACCCGGGAGGAGGCACCAAGCTTGTAGCGTTTAGAAATCAAGTCCAACACCTTTTCCTGCAAAGCTACAGAGGTCGATAATACTTCTAATTCTTCATCTGTTTGCCGGAGTTGAAAATAGACTGTGGCAACCTGAGCGTTCAACAAGAGTTGCACATTTTCTTTGTCTGATTCAGCCTGCTGCGCACTGGCGTGAGCGCTTTCAATATCGCGCCGAATTTTCCCTATCCAATCGAATTCATAACTTACCGATAGCACCGGCCGGAAATCATACTGCTGTGTGCTGAAATTGGGTGAGGCGTAATTGGTCAATGGTCGATTAGCAGAAATAAGGAATTGAGATGCTGTTGCACCGGCCTGTAAGGAGGGAGTGAGGGCTGCGGCATGTACAACGTTTTGCGCCACCGCTTGATCCAGACGTGCGACTGCAGTCTTCAGGCTCAAATTGTTTTCTAGACAGCGCGCCTCCAGGTAATTGAGTTGTTCATCACCAAACATGACCCACCAGTTGCTTTTAGGAAATACATCAGCTGGTTGAGCTTGCTTCCATTCTGATGGATTAACAGAAGGAGCAGACTTCCATTCGGTTGGAATATCCACAGTGGGGCGAACGTAGTTAGGGCCGACCGGGGTACATGCGGAGTTCGAAAAACCCAAAAGCAACAATATGAAAAATACTATCTGTCTCATCATGTACCGTGATTAGCTGTACCCTGGAGAACTTCCACTACCACCGGTTGTCCTGTAGTGATCGCATCAGGAGGGTTAACGATCACTTGATCCTCAGCAGTCACACCACTTTTCACCTCTACCAATTGGCCATAGTCAGTACCCAGCTTCACGATCTGGCGCTCTACCTTGCCATCCTTGATGATTGCCACCTGAGCACCCGCTGCACCGAAGAGAAGGGTATTCGTTGGCAGTACAAGATTACCGTTCGATTTGAGATTCAACGCTACCTCTACATAAGCACCTGGTAGTAAGGCATAGTCGTCATTCGGGATTTCGACATCAATCTGCAAGGTGCGTGAATTCAAATCTATTGCCCCCGCAGTACGTGCGATTTGTGCTTTGATTGGTTTATCAGGCTGGGCGGACCGAACAATATCGACACTATCGCCAATCCGAACCAGTGAGGCACGATCCTGCGGCACATAAAAGTAAACATGGAGTTTGTTAGTCTGGGCTATAGTGAACAAAGCCTGTCCACTACCGCTGCTACCAGCATTGACCAAATCACCTACATTAGCATTACGTCGTGTGACTATGCCTTCAAACGGCGCAACAACTTGTCCGAAACTCAATTGCTCGCGCATGCGTTCCTGGATGGCTTGGGTCTGCCGATAAGCGTTCGTTTTCTCGTCCAGTTCCTGTTGCGAAACCACGTCTTCAGCGCGCATTCGTACCCAACGATCATAGGCTATCTTCGCCAGTTGAAAATTCGCTTCAGCTTCATCAACTTGTCGCTTTACCTCAGGAATATCGAGCTTTGCCAGCAATTCACCTTTCTTGACCGTAGAGCCTATATCCTTGAACAATGCCTTCACATATCCGCTGACACGAGCATTGATCTGAGCCTCCTGTGAACCTTGTAAGGTGCCTGGCAATGTAAGACGTGCATCAAAGCGACTCGGGCTTGGTTGGATCACACGTACATGCAACAACGAATTCTCGACAGCACGAGCCTCCAGTACATTACCATCGGCCCAGCGCGTAAATAATGATCGGGCCAGGCCCACCAGCAACAATATAATGACAACAAGCGTAACAAGACGAACGAAGCGTATTACTTTGTCGCGTCCACGGTTATGTTCTGGGTCGTGTAGTTTGAAGTCCGGCAGCCCTTGATGGACGTGGCGTTTTTCAGTCATTTCGGTACATCCAGCGTTAGTGTGATAGTGGTAGCAAGACGCTCTTTGCGCGCGGCCAACCATCGGTGAAAAGAAGCAAAAACAATGGGCACAAACAACAAGGTCGAAATCGTCGCAAACATCAACCCCCCGATAACAGCACGCCCTAAGGGGGCATTCTGCTCTGATCCATCGCCAAAACCAATTGCCATCGGAACCATTCCGATGATCATTGCCATCGCTGTCATTAATACAGGCCGCAAGCGTGTCGCGCCGGCTTCAAGTGCTGCCGATAGCGGTGATACACCTTCATTCAACCGCTGCCTTGCAAAGGCGACAACCAGAATACTATTGGCGGTCGCCACCCCCATGGTCATGATTGCCCCAGTTAAAGCGGGAACACTCAAATCCGTTCCAGTAATAATTAACATCCAGGCTATGCCCGCAAGTGCAGCGGGTAGCGCTGTGATAATAATAAATGGATCAATCCAGGATTGGAAATTAACAACGATCAGAAGATAGACCAGCACTACAGCACCGAGAAGGCCCAATTCCAATCCAAGATAAGAGGACTGCATCGTTTGTACCTGTCCACGCAAGGTGATGTTGCTGCCTCGTGGCAAGTCAGGCTTGGCATGATCAATTATCTGTTGGATTTCTTTGGCCACAGAGGCTAGATCACGGCCTCGCACGTTAGAATAAATATTGATTGAGGGCAGAATGTTGTAGCGCGTAACAACAGCATATTCTCTGGATGGTGATGCGCTTACCAAATTGCCCATAAGCTGAGGCAAACGAGTACCGCTACTGGATGACACCATGGCTGTGCCAACGGGCAAATGCAACAGATCATCCAAAGAGGAAATTTTGTTTTGTTCCGTCTGCGCTTGTAGGTTGTAAACTACACTATTGCTAGGGTTGAGCCAAAAAGACGGCGCTGTCTGTGAGTTTCCTGAAAGTGGTAGAAGTAAATTTTGGGCAACATCATTCGGACTCAGGCCGATACTTTGGAGACGAGGGCGATCCATGTTCAGTGCAATAGATGGCCTGTCCAGGCGCTGGTGAATATGTACATCTGCTGCCCCACGAACCGCTGTCATCTTGGCTACCAATTTGCCGGCCAGTTCTTGATTTGCGACATAGTTAGATCCGCTGATCTGCACGTCGATCGAGGCCGGAGTACCGAAATTCAAAATCTGCGTGATGATGTCAGCTGGTTGGAAAAAAAATTCGACACCAGGGAATGCCTTACGTAACCGTTGCGGCAACAATTCTATATAATACGTGCTAGGTTTATGCCCTGCCTTGAGCGAAATGAGAATATCTGCATCCATCGTACCTATCGTTCCAGAATTACTGTAAGAAAGATTGATTCCGCTGTAGGGGAGGCCGATGTTATCGAGAATAGTCTCCAAATCTTTTGCCGGAATCACCTCGCGAATCATGGTCTCAACCTCGTCGGCAATCACGGCAGTTTTTTCTATGCGGGTGCCGGTTGGCGCGCGCATGTGTAATTTGATCTGTCCAGTGTCAACTAAGGGAAACAGGTCACGCCCGAGCAGTACATACAGTCCACAGGATAACAAACAAAAAGCAAGAAAAACGGAAATAAAGCTGACCCTGCGAGTCAACAGATGACTAAGAAGCAGAACGTAATTCCTGCGTAACGCCTCAAAATAATAATTAAACACCTTATGTACTTTATGAATCAAGTTCGTCAACAGGCTATCCGTGTGTTGATGCCCCAACAATAACAGCGCCATGGTCGGCACCAAGGTGCGCGACAACAAATACGAAGCCAACATCGCAAACACCACGGCTTCGGCCAACGGCACGAAAAGATAGCGGGCCACCCCTTGCAAGAAGAACATTGGCACGAAAACGATACAGATGCAAAGCGTTGATACAAAAGCCGGCACAGCGATTTCACCCGCACCGTCAAGAATAGCCGTGTATAACTCGGAGCCCATATGAAGATGGCGTTCGATATTTTCGATGGTCACGGTCGCATCATCCACCAGGATACCCACAGCCAACGCCAACCCTCCCAGTGTCATCACATTGATAGTTGCGCCAATAGAATGCAGGCACACAATGGAAGAAAAAATCGACAAGGGAATTGAGATGGCAATGATGGATGTAGTTCGCCAATTTCCCAAAAACAATAATAGCATCACTGCAGTCAACGCAGCTGCAATTAGCGCTTCATGAATTACTCCCTGCACGGCAGCTTTTACGAAAATAGATTGATCAAATAACATTGTTATTTCGATACTTTTAGGCAGGAGTGGCAGCAACAAAGGTATCTTCGTTTTTATTGCATTAACGACATCTAACGTTGACGCACCGCCGTTCTTCAAGGCAGAGAGCAGCAGGCCGCGCTGCCCGTTTTGCCGAACAATATTCGTTTGCGGCGAGAACCCATCCCTCACGTGGGCCACTTCACGCAGGTAGATGGTGGCCCCATTGACGGTTCTCACCGGGATTTCATTCAACCCTTCAATAGAGTTTAGTGAAGCGTTGGTGGTAACGCTGTACTCAATGTCGCCGATTTTGGCTGCGCCGGATGGAAGTGTCAAATTTTGTGTATTGACGGCGTTAATCACATCAGACGAAGACAACCCTTTCGCCAACAATGCTTGTGGATCTATATCTACCGAGACCACCCGCATCTTGCCACCGTAGGGAGCTGGCATCGCAACCCCAGGAATCGTGACAAGTTGCGGGCGCAACATATTCACCGCGGTATCGTACAGTTCTTGTTCCGGCAATTCTTTGCTGGATACACCAATCTGGATCACGGGGATGCTTGAAGCTGTGTACTTGATTACAAGGGGTGGCGTAGCACCTTGTGGCATCTGTCTCAGTACCGATTGAGAAACCGAAACAACCTGAGCAATTGCAGTCTGGATGTTGACGTTGGGCTGAAAGTAAATTTTGATAATAGCAATACCAGCAAGCGACTGTGACTCAATATGTTCAATATCATTGACCGTAGTGGTCAACGAACGTTCATGAGCCTGCGTGATGCGGTCACCCATCAACTTCGCTGAAAAACCATTATAGCTCCAAATCACGCTGATAACCGGAATATCGATCTCGGGAAGCACGTCGACCGGAGTGCGTAAAATAGCCAATGGAGTTGCCAGAAGGATGAGAATGGCCATCACTATGAATGTATATGGCCGTTGTAAGGCAATTCTAACTATCCACATTTTGTATAAATTACCTGCAAATTAATATTTTGAATATGATATTGACATGGATCTAACACAGGCAACAGATAAGGTGGAAGCGATATTCCTGGAAAAAACAATAGCTTCGTTCAAAGTGATGACAAGCCCTGTAGAGTCAGCAAGCTGATTGCTGTTATTAGTAACACCACAAGAAACTGATCGCTCCCGCCGGTGGCATCAAACACTCCACTTTTGTTGATACGGTGAACGGGCGTGGAGTGGAGCAGCTTTTTTATGTGTTCACTGAACTACAAAAAAAGCAGCCGCCATTCTCCCAACCCAGCATATTGACCTTGGCGATTTGGTCGTCATTGACGGATCGCTTATTGATTCGGTTTTATCCATGCACTGGGCCGAGTATCGAACAAACTCCAGGAAGGCAAAACTGCATCTCGGTTTCAATCTCAATCGCGGCATTCCTGGCACCCTGGTTCTAACCGAGGGCAAGAAAGCCGAAAGGCCATTGGTCAGCCAACTTGTTGAGCCCGGCCAGACAGCGGTCCTGGATCGTGGGGATCAGGCCCATCACCTTTTCGATCAGTGGCAGAGCGAAGGTCGTCACTTTGTCTGCCGTATCAAAGGGGCCACACGTAAAAAGGTGATTGAAGCGTATCCTCTTGTTGCAATTCCCCACGTATTCTTTGACGCCCAGGTGGTTCTAGGCACATCCGGCGTCAATCAAACAGAAAAGCCGGTTCGGCTCGTTGGCTATACTGTTGCCGACAAAAAATACTGGATCGCCACCGACCGTTTTGACCTGAACGCAGAGCAAGTGGTCCTTGTTTACAAACTCCGCTGGAATATTGAAAAGTTCTTTGGCTGGTGGAAACAGCATCTCAATGTCTACCATCTGTTTGCCAGAAGCAAGAACGGGCTGATGGTGCAAATTCTTTCTGGTCTGATCACCTATCTGCTCCTGGCCATTTCTGTCACGAAGAACACGGTGAATCCGAATCCATTATTCGTGTGCGGCAACTGCGCAACCAGATCAGCAATGAAGCTATGCTGCTCTGGGCAGCAAACCCTCCGGAACCACGGCAACGACCGAACAAAAAATTCCGAAGGATAATGAGAAAATCACTTGCAAGTCTCTAACCGGACACCGCGGTTTTAGAGCGCTTTCGGAATCTCCATATTGGGGTCGCCTCAGAAAACGGAAAATAAAGCACGGCAAGGTAGAATTATATTCGAAAATTCAACCTGTTATCTGCTGGAATTTTCCGAACTCATCGTGTATTGAAACGAGTTCGGTAACAGTCTGTAATTGTAACATTTATTTTTCGTAAACGTACTTTTTTCCCGAATTCCGAATCGACCCCCATCAGAAAACCGGGAGTTGAACCCGGAGTCACCATTGTATATCACTTTTTCCACGTATGTCTGGATACATCCTGAATACGGCAAAAAAATAATCCATTTCCATTTTGTTCTTTTCTTTACTCTTCTGCCTCAACATAAAGTGCGTATCGTTTATCTTCCTTTAGTATATGATCAAGTAACCATTCTTTTAATATACTTATTATTTCCGAGTCTAATATACCAATTCTCCTTCAAATACTTTTCTGTAATAAGTATATATCAAATTATCAAAATTTTTATGGATACGGTGATGCTCAATCAATTTAGGATAATTAATCTTACTCATATATTATTCTTCAAAAGAAAAATGATATCGAGTGTAATCTTCCATGGCTTTTAACGCTTCTAACCCATCTGGTAGCGGAGAGCTTCCTACACAGATTTTCATGTCCATGTTATTGTATATTTCGATCCATTTTTTGTGTTGAATATCAATTTCAGCATTATTTACACTAAAGGAATCGTCCCATATTATTTGTGACATAAAAAGGCCTCTTATTTCATTTTAAAGCTTGAGAGCCTAGCGGTTAAATAACCTGCTACCTCTACCTCTGGCTCAGGAATACCGATCCGTTTGTTCTTTTAGATGTATGAAACGCGGTCAGCTAAGTCCAAGGTGTTATTTTACCACTGAAACTCAGCCGATTTTTTTCGTGGTAGGTCGCTATTTGACTCCTACAGCGAGTATAATCCGGCAAGTTTGATTTTCAATCAACGTTTTTTGCTCGCCTTCAGAATTTCTGAGACACTTTTACCGTGTCTCTCTCGCAACACCTTCAACACATGCGGTTGGTTCCTTTCTCTCGGTCAATATCAGCACGCCGATAACCGAATCACTCTGTAGCAAGGGGGCATGGTCTCGACACCTTTTATCGATACAAAAGGACAATCCTGAAATTTTTTGTTTTGATATTTTTCATATCGCAATGATATGATGGATAATATCCAAAAAATTAAAACCACTTAGGTGAGCTATGACAAAATCAGAACCGATCCAAGCCCTGGCCGAACAACAAAATCTGCCTTTTAAGGATTCGAGATCAATAGTGGAAACTATCCTCGAAACAATGACAGAGGCCTTGGTACGTGGTGATAACGTTGAAATCAGGGGTTCGGGAGCTTCCAGGTTCGAGAATATGAAACCTATACCGGGAGAAACCCTATGACTGGAAATAAGATAAAAGTTGCTCCGAAAAAATTACCTTTTTTTAAAGTTGGCAAGGATCTTCGCGAGCAGGTAGATGCCAGCTATCATAAAAAATCCTAAGAATTCATCATGTTGATGGATTTAGTGAGGTTAATCCCTGCCGGTCATTTTCACGATCGAAGCCATTTTCGCATTTCTTTATCCCAAGCTTTATCGTCAGTAGAAATATCACCTCTTTGGAGTACCTTTTCATTAATGATAGAGTTTATCACCCCTCTAGTTATAGCCCTTTGCTCTGCAAGACCCGCCTTTATCACACCTATTGTTATTAAAATAGAAAACAACAAAAACATAAAATTCTTCATGTACCCCCTTTTTTCGCTAGAACGACAGAAATTTAAAACATGGTCTGCCTGTGGCGAGTATCGTCATCTGCGTATTTTTTCCTTTTCCTTGCTTCCTGTCCTCTAAAAAAAAACCGGCTCAACCCAGGTAGGGTCAAGCCGGAAAAAGGAGGAGGGTTTTGCTAATATTAATGCATCTGTAATGCCAAATGATGGCATTGAAAAATTATTTAAATTTTATATTATATTTTCGATAAATTGAGGGAGTATAAGCAGTGCGGTGAATGCATCCATCATAGTGCCCTCTAGAATGGAATAGTATCCACTTTTTTACGCTACATAAATAAAAGATGGAAATTGTACTGAGAAATCGATTAGATAATAACGTATTCAGTTTATTGAACAGAGAAATTAGATTTCTCTAGAAATTGGATATTTTTTACCCACCACCTTGCAGCAGGTGATGAGGGGCAGTTGTTTCAAAGTCTCGGTCTCGAATTCGAAAACCTTTCACAATCTCAAGCAAAAATCTAGCCGAAGTATTGAAGCTAATTTGATCTATAAAAATTTCATGTATCATTACAAATTCAATGAGTTATATGTGCGAACCGCTACATGTAAACAATATTCCAGTGATTGTTAGCATGTAGCGGGGATTATTTCTAAAATTGAATATTGTATTTCTCTCCCTTATTATCCTCTGCTTCGCCATACCCAATGGGTGGGTTTCCTGCTTGAATTTGCATTTTTATGTTCAACACGGTTCCTTTGTTTCCTACTAATACGGCAGAAGTTGGAGAAGTTGTGCTTCTTTCGATTGATTGATGAGTTTCTTGATCGCCGAATAATGTTGGTTTTGAATATTGAACGGCTTTTGTGTCCTGAATGGCCGTATAGTTTCCTTCAAAAGACTCTCCAGTAGTTGGATTAGTTGCAGTCATTTTTCCGGAGCCATAACTAAGTTGAATTTGCATCGGAAGCAACGTTCCTTTTGATAAAGAAATAATTCTTCCTGGAATCATATCGCCTACTTGATTAGTTGGAACTGCGCATCCACCTAGGGATATGATTAGTAAAAGTATTATAGCCCTCATTTCCTCTCCTTTGTTTTTTATAACGGCAAGTAGATTTTTTGTGACCTTTAAGATGGTCTCACAATTTCTGGAGGCTTGTTTAAGGATTAACTCTGGACCGTAAGAGTGAAGAAGGGCTGAAAGTTACAACCCTTCTTTCCTCAATAATCAATATGTCTCCTGTGCTTGGATTCCTACCTTTTCGAGACCTTTTGTCTTTGACATGGAATTTTCCAAAGTTGCTAATCAGTAAGCTTTTGCCCGCAATTAGCGATGACTTGGATAATGACAAAAACGTTTCAACGGATTTAGCTGCATGTGGCTTGGACATTCCCTGATGAGTCTTATAGATTTTATCTATCAAATCAGCTTTTGTTACAGTCATTTTCATCTCGTGAATAATTCTTAATAATGGAAAAAGGTTATCATTATATTTCCAATCTATTCTAGGTGTCAATATAGGATATTGTCAATCAACTGCGTAAAATATATGGCGTATTAGTGGCGCTATATAATACTCAGCAAAAATTGTAGTGGAATCCCATCCGCGCAGTCATTGCAGTGAAAAAATCACACTATCTTTCTAGGTAAACTTGAATATCTGTGATAAGGCGGAAAATCAATATATCCGGCTGATTTTCATTCATAGCCAGTTTTAATTTTTGATTCGCCTTCCGAATTCCGAAACGCCTTTAATCGCACATCTTTCGCAACACCGCCGCTTCATTCGGTGCGGCGATTGCTGGTCAAGCCCATCACCTCTTTACATTGGTCAGTAAACGTTACGGAGAATCAGTGAGGCATAGAGTCCATTGATATAACCGGCAGATTCAGAATCGAGATCAACAAATTCTACCCCTGTTGTGTACTGATCTTCAATTTTATGGGTATGTCTCACCAGCGCTTTAGAAATGATCTTCACTGAGCCAAGAAAAAAACCGACCTTCAAGGGTTGGCCTTCTTCGAGTAAATCCGGAAGGCTCATTGATAATCCGCCTGTACTGATATCAAGGAGTCTTCCAGTGTAGGTATGCTTGACGGTCGCAACTTTGACGAGAATACCACTCACCGAAAACATCTTGGGGATATCTTTGTTAGTTATGCGGACAAAGGCTCTTTTGCCAAGAGGGGATTCCGGTTTGTATTCCCAGTCCATTCCCAAGCAATTAAGCGAAGGGATTTCATCCCAGGAAATCTTTTTTTTCATGAGCCTGTGTTACTTAATTGTCATTATTAAAAATAGGAGGAGTTTCAATAATATACAAGACCGCACCTACCACACTGTGTGTTTCTTGAAAAAGATAGGCGGTTTGACCTATTATTGCCCAGATAAATATTCCGAAATAGCGGATTGGTTGACACTGAAAATAGAAAAAACCGGAATTTTTGCGAATAAAGAGGTGGGTGGGTTTTCTGCGCGAGAAATTACCCACGTCCCAAAATCAAAATGCAGGGTTGTACCCTTAACCTTGTACAAAATCAATAAACCGAGAATGATCCCACTCGATGAACTCCTGCCAGAATAAGTAGAAGTTCCTGATTTATTAACAGCTTGACAGCCTGAAGAATTGAGCAGGGAAAAGGGCAAAAAAAAGGCTCGCTAGAACCCGGAACAGGAGAGGTGTAATTCCGGGGGGCGAGACCATAATGAAGGCCGCTTTAATGGCCGACTATGTGGCGCGAATCTTGTTTTTTTGTCCGGCCAACTGTCGTCAGGAAGTGAACCTTCTTTAAGAAGGATAACTTATCCTCTTGCCTTAAAACTAAGACCGAAGGCCTTCCTGTCAATCTGAAATTAAGTGGTGGGGTATTTGGTTTTTAGACCTTAAATCACTGCTGTCTTATAGATTTTCCCACAATAAAATCTGCGGAGAAACAGCACGTTGGACAACGGTTGGTTTAAAAAGTTCGATTAAATTCCTCTTGGTGAAGAGGTTGAGTTGGAGCACCCGGAGGAT
>Ga0209697_10000384_pt1 | contig 72444 bp, 56 predicted proteins | sample AliMusrvi5mmetaG_FD_184115 | JGI IMG/M metagenome (GOLD analysis project Ga0209697, IMG submission 184115) | Freshwater lake bacterial and archeal communities from Alinen Mustajarvi, Finland, to study Microbial Dark Matter (Phase II) - Alinen... | ecosystem: Environmental > Aquatic > Freshwater...
AATCTTCTGACCTGGTGAAACTGGCGGCTGTGCAGACACTGACCAACAAATCCATCGATGCTGATGCGAACACCATCACCAACATTGAAACCATGGATTTCAAGGCCGGTGTCATTGATACCGATGGTACCCTCACGGCAAACAGCGATACCAAGCTGGCCACACAGAAAGCCACGAAAACCTATGTGGACGGCAAGACCACCGGGCGCACCAAGAAATATGTCGGTGTGATCACCGCTGTTTCCACCCAGACCATCACAGCTGCTACCCACGGATGCTCGGCAGATTTGGTGGCGGTGGTTTATGAAACCATTTCCACCACACGTTATTCTGTGGAAGTCGATATCAACGTGAACGCCGCCGGTGATGTCACCTGGACTTCGGCCACCGCTCTTACCGGCCAGATTGTAATTGTCGGTTAATACCTTGTCATTGAATATTATATATGCCTTCATTTAAATCAAATATTGATCTTGAGCAAAATCAGTTGCTCAATGCTGTCCTTGAAAATCAACCGGATATGCCACAAAATCCGGTTGAAGGGCAGCTGTATTACAACTCTGGTAAGCACACCGCTTATCTCTGGACCGGTAGTTTCTGGACAGCCTGGGGAGAATATTCCGCTGGCCAGACCCAGCAGACGATGCAATATTTGCTGAGTATCCTGAATCCTTCCATCAAATCGGCCATGGTTTTCGTCAGGCTGTTTGAAACCCAGACCGTGGTGCGGATCGACTCTCACTTCAGTGGTGGTGACACAGTGGCCTTTAATATTAAGAACCGTGATTCGGTGAATGATTCAGGGGTAACGCTCACTGATGAACCGATCCTCGCCGTGCATGACGGAACCGAAACGACCACCTTTGTAAATTCTGCCCTGTCGGCCGGCAACTGGCTTTATTTTGAACTGTTTCAGAAGGATGGAGAAATCTTACCAAAAGAAGAGGAGCCAGCAGCCATTGCCGGTGGGGGAGAACCTGCAGCGACAACCGATGGGGGAGTGCTTGGACTGCTGACGATAACGATCACCTGCATTGCCGGGTGATCGTTTTAATCAGTATGACGGCAAAATATTTCGACAATTACCTATTAGAAATTCCGAGGATGAAAAGTAATTATAGTATTCCTGAGATGTTCTTTGTTTATATGCGTATAGATTTCAGTAGTGACAATGGAAGCATGTCCCATCATCTCTTGAATAGACCTTAAATCGGCGCCACCTTCTAGCAGGTGTGAAGCAAAAGAATGGCGTAAAGTGTGAGGACCTATCTGTTTTTTTATTCCTGCCAGAACCGATAATTGATGAACAATAATAAATACCATTTCCCGAGAAAGAGAGGAACCGTTTCTGTTTAGGAATACAAAATTTTCATGCTTTTTCTTAATGGTTAGTTTTTGTCGATCGACCTTCAAATATTCACTGATTTCGTTCATAGCAACCGATCCGATAGGAACAATCCGTTCCTTGTCACCTTTCCCAGTCACCTTAATGTATCCTTCCCGAAAAAATAATTCAGAAATTTTCAAATCAACCAGTTCAGAAACTCGAAGGCCACATCCATAAAGGGTTTCGACAATTGCCTTGTTTCTTCTCCCTTCAGGAACATTGAAGTCGATGTTTTTTATCATCCTGTCGATTTCCGTAACACTCAGCATCACAGGCAACCGCAGGCCGATAACTGGCAAATCTATCAACATTGCAACGTTTTGCCGGACTATATTTTCTAACAACAAGTAATTAAAAAATGCCCTGACACCAGTCATTACCCGAGCCTGAGTACGGGCTGTAATGCCCTCATGGTTGATACAGTTTATAAAACCCCTAAGATGTTTAACCTCAACTTTCTCGGGTAGAATTTCTATTTTTTTAACGTCAAGATAATTTTTCAATTTCCAAATATCATGAGAGTATCCTTCAACAGTTTTAGGTGACAAGGACCGTTCAATTTTCATAAAGGCAACAAATCCATCCAAATATGATTTCCAGTTGTTCATAGTTGTTGTTTTTAATGAACATTAATAGATTTTCCGTTAACTGGTCCAGTGCGCATTTCCACATTCCCTTCACCTTGACCAAGGCTCTTTAGATCAGTCCGCACATACTCAATTCTATCCCGAAAAACCTGGAGCATCCGCACTTCAACGTAGTGTTTGCAGTATTTTTCAACTTTTTGAAGATTACATAAAATTTCATCAAGGCTATTCAGTGAAGTAAATAAATGCCTGAATACCATATGATTACCATTTTCAAAGTGTCCACGGGTTGTAGCTAATTCCAAACATCGGTCAATGGAAGAGAATTCACTCACAATTGCCCTTTCAATTGCAGAGTGATCCGGAAAGTTGGTCACATAAAACCATACTTTCCGGTAATGGGAGTAAGTCTCAATAAGGATTTGGTTAAGTGTGACGAGCATGTAATTAAGGTCTTGATTTATTTTAACCATGAAATCATTTGCCAAACGGTCACTGGACCATCCGGCAATAACGCCATTACCCAGGGCGATACTATAACAATTCCTTTCTCTGTAGAAACTGTTTCCTTCAGGTCCTTCTACATGAGTTAAAGTTATTTTTCTCATTCTTAAACTGTAAATGTTAATATTCTGTATATCTGTTCTTTATCATAAATTCCTGCAATCATGCGCGAGTTTGCATGATCGCATGTTGTTCGTTCTCTGTTCGTTGTCTTGAATTTTCCCTGATATTTCGATATTGGGTTGCCATATTCAGCCATATTTGTTCATTTTAAAAAATCATAATGGACAGATTATCAAATATATATACTTTTCAAATTGTCTTATAATTAATATTATGTTAAATAGCAAAAGTAAAAATATCAGGAGACCTCCAATGCCGGAACATCTCCTGATACAGGTACCCTACTTCTTCTGTAAGGCGTTGATTTTTTCCTGGATACCCTTTTTCTTGTCGGCCATATTCAAACGGGTATAAATCTGGCGAAGGGCATTCAGTGAGTTCATATCTGTAGGCTGGATCTCCAGGGACTTTTCAAGATACGGCATCGCCTTGGCGAGGTATCCGTCAGCCTCTTTCTTCATCTTATCAAATTGAGAAGTTGCATCCGGCGGAAGGTTGTTGGCTTTCACAAGAATATCGGAAGCCTTGTTCAGGTTCAGCGCACCAAGGTTAAAGGCTGCGTCAAAATAATCAGGCTTGATCTGCAGGGCCTTGCTGTAGGATTTTTCGGCCATTTTAAAGGCCTCTTCCTTTTGTACGGCGGTCTTGCTGGTATCATTCGCCTGGTTGTCGTAAAGGGTTCCCAGGGCAAAGGGTATCGAATAATTGGAGGTGTCCTTTTTCATCGCGATGTTCAGGTTATTCATTGCTTTATCAACGATGTTGTAGGTAAGATAAATGTTTATCTCGCTGTTGAACAGGGTCATGTTGTTGGGATATTCCTTCAAGCCCATGCGGATGTATTTAAAAGCATTTGCAGAGTCCTTTTCTTTAAGGTAAATATCACTGATTGTGCTATATACGTTCGGTGATTTATAATTCCCTTTAATCAAACGAAGATAGAAATCTTTTTCAGCTGCCTTCTCATGCGCCATGCCGGCGCAAAGGGCTCCGTTCAGCAGGCTGAGCGTATCGGTGATGTTCATAACCTCGAGCACCTCAGCGGATCTGCCGAAATAGGTCATAGCATCTTTGTATGCTTTTTTGTTGTACCGGGAAACGGCAGAATCGAAAAAAGTACGGTACTGCTTATCAACCTTTGCAAGGATCTCTGCATAATATTCCTTTTTGGAAGTTTCCTTCTTCGGGTCAAACTCCAGCGCCTTCTTGTACGACTCCATCGCCTTCGCAAGCGGATTGGGGTCAAGGGCCTTCACTTTTTCATCCTTCGAGTTGGCTATTTCGAGGTAAACATTTCCCCTGATAAACCATGCCTTGGTGTCCTGTGCGGTACTTGGATCCAGAATACACTGGTTAATGGCTTCCAGCGATTTATCTAATTTCCCGTCTTTTAGATAATTAGAAGCAGTCTGGCGTACATTCTTCTGTCCGAATGCAAAGGTAAGTGACGTTACCAATACAAGGAAAAGGGTGATTTTTTTCATCAGTTTAGTTGTTAAAATGATATATTTCCGTTGATTTTAGCCGGCAAAGATATAAAATACCGACTGATTTTATGTTACTTAGGAGCAAATTAATTTTCCGTTTCCTCCTCACCTGTTTTATCATTCACAGCCGGATCATCTGAATTTTCGATTGTGTTATCAAAGGAGCTGTCAGTCAAATCCGTCCCCAGGTCTTCAATGATTTCAGGAGTTTCTTCCACATCGACTTTGGCAACCGCAGCAATAGAATCCCCGTCATCAATCTTGATAAGCCTGACGCCTTGTGTTGCTCTGCCCATGATTCTGAGATTGGCAACAGCCATCCGGATGATGACTCCCGAGCGGTTGATGATCATCAGGTCATCATTATCGGTGACGTCTTTCACGGCAATTAGCGCTCCCGTTTTTTCGGTGATGTTCAGTGTTTTAACACCTTTCCCTCCCCTGTTGGTGATACGGTAATCCTCCAGATCCGATCGCTTTCCATAACCGTTTTCCGATACAACGAGTACTTCGCGTTTCTGATCCCTGGGGATGCAGATCATGCCGATCACTTCGTTGTCGTCCCCTGTCATGGAAATACCACGGACACCTGCCGCATTTCGACCCATCGGACGCACGGTGGTCTCATTGAACCGGATGGCACGCCCCGACCGGAGGGCCATGACCACTTCGTCGGTGCCCTGCGTCAGTTTGGCTTCGAGCAGATGGTCGCCTTCATTGATGGTGATGGCGTTAATGCCGTTCATTCGTGGTCTCGAATATGCCTCCAGCGAAGTTTTCTTGATGGTTCCCTTACGGGTGGCAAGAATGATGAAGTTTGCGGCGGTATACGCTTCGTCCTTCAGGTCTTTTACATTGATAAAGGCCCTGACGGTATCGTCGGGCTCAATGTTGACCAGGTTCTGTATGGCACGGCCCTTTGAAGTTTTTCCACCTTCCGGAATCTCATAAACCCTGAGCCAGAAGCATTTGCCTTTCTGGGTGAAAAACAGGAGGTAATTGTGGTTGGTGGCCACGAACAGGTGTTCGAGGAAATCCTCGTCCCGTATGTCGGAACCCTTCACCCCACGGCCTCCCCTGTTCTGCACACGATACTCCGTGAGCGGGGTCCGCTTGATATATCCCATGTGGGAGATGGTGATCACCACGTTTTCATCGGCAATGGTGTCTTCAATCCTGAAATCGGAGGCTGCGTATTCAATGGTCGATTTGCGTTCATCGCCGAACCGCTCTTTTACCTCCAGCAGGTCGCCCTTGATGATATCCATGCGAAGGGTTTCATCGGCCAGGACCGCGTTGAGATGATCGATCAGTTTCATCAAGTCGGCATATTCATCCTTGATCTTGTCGCGCTCGAGACCTGTCAGGCGCTGCAACCTCATTTCGAGTATGGCTTTTGCCTGGATCTCGCTCAATGCAAACGTGGTCATCAATCCTGCCCTCGCCTCATCGGGTGTCTGCGAATTGCGAATGAGGGCGATCACGGCATCGAGGTTGTCGAGTGCGATCAGCAACCCTTCGAGAATATGTGCCCGTTTCAGCGCTTCTGCCAGTTCGAACCTGGTGCGGCGGATGATAACTTCGTGGCGGTGCTCAACATAATGTACGATCATATCTTTCAGGGTGAGCATCATCGGCCGACCCTTGACCAGGGCGATGTTGTTCACATTGAACGAGGTTTGCAACGCCGTCATCTGGAAGAGTTTGTTCAGCACCACGTTGGTGATGGCATCGCGCTTCAACTCATACACGATGCGTACGCCGTTACGGTCCGATTCGTCACGGATGTCGGAAATCCCCTCAATTTTTTTATCGTTGACAAGGTCGGCTGTCTTTTTGATCATTTCCGCCTTATTGACCTGGTAAGGAACGGAATTGACAATGATCATGTCCCTTCCGTGCTTGTCCTGTTCAATCTTGGTCTCCCCGCGCATGACGATCCTGCCCCTGCCGGTTTCAAAGGCATCCTTTACGCCATCATAGCCATAGATGGTGCCCCCGGTGGGAAAATCGGGAGCTTTGATGTATTGCATCAGTTCCTGGATCGTGATGTTGTGGTTGTCGATGTAGGCAATGATCCCGTCAACGACTTCCCTGAGGTTGTGGGGCGCCATATTCGTGGCCATCCCGACGGCAATACCCGATGCGCCGTTGATCAGCAGGTTCGGGATGCGTGAAGGCATGACGGTGGGTTCCTTAAGGGTATCATCGAAATTCAGCTGGAAGTCGACTGTATCCTTTTCGATATCAGCCACCATCTCTTCAGCGATTTTTTGCAGACGGGCTTCGGTGTACCGCATGGCGGCAGGATTGTCGCCGTCCATCGAACCGAAGTTTCCCTGGCCGTCCACAAGCGGGTATCGCAGACTCCAGTCCTGTGCCATCCTGACCATGGCGTCGTATACCGAGGTATCCCCGTGCGGGTGGTATTTACCAAGCACCTCCCCGACGATTCTGGCCGATTTTTTATAGGCCCTGTTTGACAGCACTCCCAGTTCGTACATGCCGAACAGCACCCTCCGGTGCACAGGTTTCAAGCCATCCCGCACATCAGGTAATGCTCTCTGGACAATTACCGACATTGAATAATCAATGTAGGCAGTCTTCATCTGGTTCTCAATATTGACCTGAACGATTTTTTCTCCCGAATCCATTTCGTCTCTCACCTTTAGTTATTTAATTAATTTTCAGACAGATAAATATTGCCTGAATAAGTTACGAAGGTAATAATTTTACACCGAACGACCAAGGCCCCTCCCCTATTTATTTTACCCTCTTACTAACATGAAAGTGTTAATAAATATAGGTACTTTCGCAATAAAACTGTTATTTCGGTCGTACTTTTGAAGGGCTTGACATTTTTTCAGGTTTTAAATGTGGTTCGATTTTTGTCATGCAATTACCCTACTAATGTAAATAACTTCATATGGAAGCAAAATTTTCACAACGTGTCAAGGACGTTTTGATATACAGCCGGGAGGAGGCCCAGCGTCTGGGGAATGATTATATAGGATTAGAACACCTGCTACTCGGTATCATTCGTGAAGGAGAGGGGTTAGCAATCAGGATTTTACGCAACCTTGGCGTTGACCTGGCCGAGGTTAAGAAAAAGGTTGAACTGGCCGTAGCAAGCCACAAGGAAAAGCCGGCCGGCGGGGAAAACCTTCCCCTCATCAAGCAGGCCGAACGTGCCCTGAAGATCACCTACCTGGAGGCAAAACTGTTCAACAGTGAAATGATCGGGACCGAACATCTTTTACTGGCCATCCTGAAGGATGAGAACAACCTCGTCACCAAGATTTTCACACTTTACAGTGTCAGTTATGATTCTGTCAAGGATGAACTCAAGGCTATCCTGACCAATGGCAATGATGAACAACGGTTTGATCCGCAGGACATCCTTCCGAAGGACGACGACGATGAGGATCCCGAAGAAGGCGGGAAGAGCTTCAGCGGCGGCAACCCGAAGAAAACCCAGGATTCAAAATCCAAAACACCCGTCCTGGATAATTTTGGCAGGGATATTACCAAGGCAGCCGAAGAAGGGCGTCTTGATCCCATCGTCGGCCGGGAAAAGGAGTTGCAGCGCATCGCGCAGATCCTGAGCAGGCGGAAAAAGAACAATCCCATCCTGATTGGCGAACCCGGTGTGGGCAAGTCGGCCATCGCCGAAGGTCTCGCCCTGCGGATCGTGCAGCGGAAAGTTTCAAGGGCGCTTTTCAACAAACGACTGGTGTCGCTCGATCTCGCCTCACTCGTGGCAGGCACCAAATACCGCGGCCAGTTCGAGGAACGGATGAAAGCGGTACTCAATGAACTTGAAAAAAATCCGAACATCATCGTCTTTATCGATGAGATCCATACGATCGTCGGGGCCGGCAACGCCTCCGGATCGCTTGACGCGTCCAACATGTTCAAGCCGGCCCTCGCCCGCGGTGACATCCAGTGCATCGGTGCCACGACGCTGGATGAGTACCGCCAGTACATTGAAAAGGACGGTGCGCTGGAACGCCGGTTCCAGAAGGTGCTGGTCGATCCCACCTCCCCGGAGGAGACGGTTGAAATCCTGAACAATATCAAGGAAAAATACGAGGATCATCACCTGGTGAAATACACGGATGACGCCATCAAGGCATGTGTCATGCTGACCAACAGGTATATTACCGACCGGTATCTCCCCGACAAGGCCATCGATGCGCTCGATGAAGCCGGCGCCCGTGTGCACATTTCAAACATCAACGTTCCGGAAGAGATCGTAACGGTTGAAAACCAGATCGAAGATACCCGGAAAAGGAAAATGGCGGCAATCAACAGCCAGAAGTTCGAGGAGGCGGCCGACCTGCGGGACACGGAGCGAAAACTCCAGGACAGCCTTGAAAAAGAGAAAAAGAAATGGGAGGAGAATGCCAAACTGAACCGTCAAACCGTCTCAGAGGAAAATGTTGCAGAGGTGGTGGCCATGATGACCGGGATCCCGGTACAGCGCATCGCGAAAAATGAGAGCGACCGGTTGATCAACATGGAAACCGAGCTGGAACACTCCGTGATCGGTCAGAATGAAGCGATTAAAAAGGTGGTCAGGGCAATTCGCAGGAACCGTGCCGGGTTGAAGGACCCGAACAAACCGATCGGCACCTTTATTTTCCTGGGGCCCACCGGCGTCGGCAAAACGCATCTTGCCAAAGTGCTTTCAAAATACCTGTTCGATACCGAAGATGCCCTGGTTCGGATCGATATGAGCGAATACATGGAAAAATTCGCCGTTTCCCGCCTCATTGGTGCCCCCCCGGGATATGTGGGCTATGAAGAGGGCGGACAGCTTACCGAAAAAATCCGCCGCCGCCCCTACTCCATCGTTTTGCTCGACGAGATTGAAAAGGCCCACCCGGATGTGTTTCACCTGCTTCTGCAGGTGCTCGACGACGGGATGCTGACCGACAGTTTTGGCCGAAGGGTCGATTTCAAGAACACCATTGTGATCATGACCTCGAACATCGGTTCTCGGCAACTGAAGGATTTCGGGCAGGGTGTCGGTTTCGCAACATCTGCCAAGCAGGCAGCAAGCAGTGAATATGCACGCGGGGTCATTGAAAATGCGCTGAAAAAGGCATTTGCCCCCGAATTTATCAACAGGATCGACGATGTGGTCATTTTTAATTCTCTCGAACGGGAAGATATCCACAAGATCATAGACATCGAACTTCAACACCTGTATAAAAGGACGACCGATCTTGGCTATCATATTGTCATCACAGCCGCTGCAAAGGATTATATCGCCGAAAAAGGATGGGATGCCCAGTTTGGAGCCCGGCCCCTGAAACGTGCCATTCAGAAATATGTGGAAGATACACTGGCCGAAGAGATCATTAAGACTAAACTGTCAGACAAGGATGTCATCACCGTCGATTATGACCCGGTGAAGGAGGAGGTGGTCGTCAATGTGGCCATTGGCATAAAATCAGAACCTGTCGAGTAATTCCCCGCTATCCGGAATCCCCGTGAGCCTCGCTCCGGGGATTTCTGCTTTATTGAAAACCGTTTCCAGTATCCTGTTGGTTGCGGGGTCGCCCCTGTACAGGTATTTGACCGAGATGGTAAAACCGTTGTAGTCGAAATTCAAATGATTGCCGCCGGTATTTTTTATGTAAAAGGTATCCAGGTTGATCAATTTTCCTTTCAGGTACTTTGCTGATAAAGTCTCCGCAAGTTTAACCGGGCTGACCCTTGTCAGGTCGGTGAAGAGAATCTCACCCATGACAAAACGATCGTTGACGAAATAGAAGATCGACCGCATCCTGCATCCCATTAGTTTTTCATGGTATCCCATGATGATGAATCTGATACCGTCAGCGAAGGCCACCTTGAGGCAGTCGGGTTTCCCTTTAATCCTGAAGAGCGATCTCTTTTCTGACATGAAGGGAACATCGGGATAATCGATGGGCACCTCTGTCTGGAATTCTTCAGAATTCTTGGTCTTCCTGAAGAACACTTCAAGGTGAACGGGGATTTCATCCTTGATGCAACCATTGAACGGATTCCTAAGCTTGTTCATGCTGAAAAAATTCAGGAACTCGTAGCTGTACCGGCCATAAACAGCCGTTATATACCACAATTTCAACAATTTCCTGTTCAGGAAACCCAGTGTTACAAGGACAAAAAAAGCAGAAACAAGTGCTAGCATCAACTGTATGAACCCGTTGCTTATCCCCATGTTTTCTTGTCCTTGTTAACTGGTTTGAAAAGAAAAGGTCTGAACTAGAACTTATAGCAATTATCCCCGATCAGTTTGTCGGCAATGCTTCTGCGGGTATCCTTTACATTGAGGCCGGCCACTTTTGTCAGGATTTCAATCGCTCTCATATAACCAGCGCCGGTTGAAGCATCAGCAAACGCATTCACCGTGTCCTGTGCGGGTTTCCTGATTTTATCCGCTGCGTCATAAACAAATACGTCGAGCATCTTGCGGTAAATGTCGGATTGGTTCAACCCCATCAGTTCCATTTTCCGGATGCGAAGCGCCATCGCTTCTGCAAGATAAACCTCCATGATCATGTCGGTAAGGTTGTTCAACACCTCCTGCTCGGTGATCAGTTTTTTGTCAAAACATTTGGAGGCACCATGGATCATGATCAGGATCAGGTTTTTGAAATTCTTGATATTCCTGAGTTTTTCTGCAAAATAGGACTCGCCTTCGACCGTATTGTCGGTTAAGTTGTCAATGCCCGCAACAAGTGCTTCCGCTTTGCCAAAAAGGTCAAAATCACCTTTCATGGCGCGTTTCATGGCTGTGTCGACCACCAGCAGGCGGTTGATCTCGTTGGTTCCTTCAAAGATACGGTTGATCCTCGAATCACGGTATCCTTTTTCAACTGCCATTTCAGCGGAATAGCCCATTCCGCCATGAATCTGGACTGCCTCGTCGATCACATAGTCGAGCACTTCCGAACCGTAAACCTTCAGGATGGCGGCTTCGACCGCATAGTGGCTGATCCCTTCTACGGAAGCTTTTCCCTTGTCCATTCCCGATGCCTTGTACTGTTCAATAAGTCCGTCAATATCTTTGCTCAGGCGATAAATGGCGCATTCAAGGGCAAAAGTTTTGATAACCTGTTCGGCCAGTTTGTGCTTGATGGATCCGAAGGTGGAGATCAGAACGCCGAATTGTTTGCGCTCATTGGCATACTTCACCGAATCGTTGATCGCCTTTTTGGATGCTCCAAGTACGTTGGCCCCAAGTTTGATCCGTCCCATGTGGAGAATGCTCAGGGCAATCCTGAATCCTTCGCCCCGGTTCCCGATCAGGTTTTCAACGGGCACTTTAACATCATTATAGAAAATCTGGGCCGTTGACGAACCCTTAATACCCATTTTGTGTTCATCCGGGTTTACGACAACGCCCGGGTAGTTGCGCTCCACAATGAATGCGCTGAGTACCCTGTCTTTGTCAATCTTCGCAAAAACCACCTGCGTATCGGCAAAGTTGGCATTCGTAATCCACATCTTCTGACCGTTGAGGATATAATGCTTCCCGTCTTCCGACAGGGTGGCACTCGTTTTTCCCGAGTTGGCATCGCTGCCTGCACCAGGTTCTGTGAGGCAGTAAGCGCCAAGCAGCTCACCCGTTGCGAGGCGGGTCACATAATGCTGACGCTGGTCTTCGTTACCGTAATACATGATGGGCAGGGTGCCGATGCCGGTATGTGCCATGAAGGCGACAGAAAAGGAATGACCCGCCCCGATGGTTTCGGCTGCCAGCATCTGGGTGACAAACGATTGACCGAACCCGCCGTATTCTTCTGGAATGGAGATTCCCATCAGACCCAGTTCGCCGGCCTTTTTCAGGATGCGCTGCATCAGTTTGATATCCGGTGAATCGATCTGATCTATGTTCGGATAAAGCTCCGTATCCAGGAAATCCCGGATGGTTTGTGCGATCATTTTTTGTTCTTCGTCGAATTCTTCGGGGATAAAAATGTCTGTTGCTTCGATTTCATCAACCAGGAACTCACCACTTTTGAGCACTTTTTTGTTCTCCATCACTATTGTTTTATGGTTTCTAAAGGTTTAACGATTGTACGATCAGTTCGGCAATATCAAAGTTTTTGATTTCATCTTCCCTGTTCTTGCTTTTTATTCCGTCGGTGATCATGGTCATGCAGAAGGGACAGGCAGTCGCAATGACGGTTGCGTTGGTCCTCAAGGCCTCTTCGGTGCGCTCGACATACACCTCCTTGTTGCCTTTTTCAGCCTCCTTGAACATCTGAGTGCCTCCACCGCCGCAACAAAAGGCAAAGCTTTTATTTCTTTCCATCTCAACCAGTCCTGTCGTCAGCTTTTTCAGGATGGAGCGGGGTTCAAAATACATATCATTTGCACGGCCAAGGTAACATGGATCATGATAGGTAACACATACCCCACCCAACGCGGCAGCATCAAAACTGAGCTTCCCCGAAACGATGAACTGGTCGAGTAACTGCAGGTAGTTGATCGTTTCAAACTTTGCCCCGAGATCGGGGTATTCATTTTTGAAAATATTGTAGCAATGCGGGCAAATGGTGATGATCCTGGTGATCCCGTACGATTCCAGAATTGCAATATTCTGAAGGGCCTGCATCTGGTAGAGCATCTCATTTCCTGCACGACGCGCCGGATCGCCGGTGCACGATTCCTCGCGGCCCAGCACCGCGTAACTGATATCGAGGAAGGTAAGGATTTTCACAAAAGCCTGGGCTACTTTTTTATAGCGGTCATCGAATGCCCCGGCACAGCCAACCCAGAAAAGGTATTCCGGTTGTTCCCCGCGCGCATGCAGGTCGGCCATAACAGGAACTTCAATTTTCTTTTTTTCCATGATCTGATAGCTCTGCTAGTTCTGGTTCAATGTAATATCTTTGGCCCACACCATGCGGTCGTCGGCTGAAAATTGCCATGCTGCGCCGTTGTTTTCAATATTCCCGAAAATCCATTTGATCCCGCTGGGTGCAGAGGCCTCCTCCATGACCAGGTAACGGCGCATGTCGATGATTAAACCCGGATGGTTGATATTGACCGGACACTCCATGGCGCAGGCGTTGCATGTGGTGCAGGCCCATAATTCCTCGGGGGTGATATAATCGTTGAGCAACGATTTGTTGTCGTTAAAACCGGTCCCGTTTTTAACAAGCCCGGGGCCCTTTTCTTTCATCCTTGCCCGGATGTTCATGATGATTTTTCGTGGTGAAAGTAGCTTTCCCGTAAGGTTGGCGGGACAAACAGAGGTGCAGCGTCCGCATTCGGTGCAGGCAAGCGAATCAAGGTAATTTTTCCAGGTGATGTCTTCGGCATCCTTCACCCCGAAGCGTTCAGGCGGGAGTACGGAAGCCGGGAGGCCTGCGCCCTGTTCCGGGTAGAGCATCATCCTCACTTCACAGGTAATGTTGTCCATGTTTGACAACTTTCCCAATGGATCGAGCCGGGAGAGGAACACATTGGGAACCGACATGAAAACATGAAAATGTTTGGAATAGGGCAGCACATTGGCAAAAACAAAGATCATCAGGATATGGAGCCACCAGCAGGTTTCGTAGATGACGAACACCTTCCCTGCCGGCAGGGCGGAAAAGATCCCGGCCAGAAGGCTGCTCACAGGGTACACACCGGCAACCTGTTTCCCGGGAACGGTGTGGATACTGAGATAAGCCATATTCATCCCCAGCAGTGATATCATCAGGATGAGGATCATGCTCAGGGCGATGTTGGCGTCGAGGTGTGAAACGCGTTTCATCTCGATTCCCTCGAAGCGTTTGATATGGAAAAGGAGCCGGCGTCCCAGGAAGATTACGATGCAGATGGCGACCAGGAGACCGAAAATATCACCGGAAGCCATGATCAGGTCGTATAGGGGGCCGAGGAACTGTAATGCCTTTTCGGAACCCGAAAGTCCGTCAACAACCATTTCAACGCTGCCAACGGCGATAACGCAAAAACCCCAGAAAACCACGGCATGGAAAAATCCGATGACCGGCCTGCGGAAAATTTTGGTCTGGCCGAAAGCAACGGACATCATGACCTGGAGGCGTTTTCCAAAATCACGAACAGGGAATGCCTTTTTGGTCAGTTTGAAATACCGGATGGTGCGGCTGATCGTGTAGGAGAAAATACCAAGTGTTGCAAGCAGGATGACCGCAAAAGCTATCTGTTTACCCATGGCAGTCTATTTCCCCTTAAGTTCCTGAAGGGCCTCAACCAGTTTCGGTAATACCTTGCCGGCATCGCCGATTATTCCGTACTGGGCAGCCGCGAAAATAGGCGCATCTTTGTCAGTATTGATCGCAACAATAAATTTGGAGGAACTTACCCCGGCCAGGTGCTGTGTGGCACCTGAAATCCCAATTGCAAAATAGAGGTTGGGGGCAATGATCTTCCCGGTCTGGCCGGTATGTTCTTCATGGGGCCTCCAGCCTTCGTCGGAGACCGGACGAGAACATGCGGTGGCGGCCCCGAGCAATTCGGCCAGTTGTACGATCGGGCCCCAGTTTTCGGGTGATTTCATCCCGCGTCCGCCAGATATCACGATGTCGGCGTCTGTCAGCAGGATTTTGCCCTCCTGTTTCTGAACCTCAACAACCTTTGTTTTAACACCGGCGTTGTCCCATTCAACCGCTACTTCCGCCACAGTAGAATTGTTTCCCGATTCCGACAATTCGAAAGAATTCTGTGAGAGTGTCAGGATTTTGACATCGGTTTTGATGTGTATGTTGGCGTAGGCATTACCCGAATAAACCTTTTTGTAAACCATGAAGGGGTCGAGGCTGGCAGGCAGCCTGTTTACACCGGAACCAAGTCCGGCCTTTAGCCGTACCGATAACCTGGGTGCCAGTGCCTTCCCGGTATTATTATTTGAAAGAACGAGCACCTTTGCATCTTCCTGGACGGCAATCCCCGCGATAACAGTGGTGAAGTTCATGCTGTCGAAGGTTGTGATGCCTTCATTGACTGCGACAAGAATCTTCGATGCACCGTACCTGCCAAGCTTTGCCAATTCACCGTTTTCAACTTTCCCTATTGTAAGCGCAATGGCATCAGTAGCCATCATTTCCGCTAATTTAGCCCCATAGGAAACAAGTTCAAAACTCAATTTCTTGAATTTCCCATCCCAATTTTCAACAAAAATTAAAACTGACATATCGTGGTTTTTGTGTTAACAAGAGGTTAGATAATTTTTGCTTCATTCTGCAGAAGATCAATCAGCTGACCTGGATTTTCAGGATCAACGAATTTGCATGCGGCCCTTGGTTTCGGCATCTCGAAAGAGACCAGGTCGGTAAATGATTCCATTTCAACCGGCTCCACGACTTTCAGCGGTTTCGTACGCGCCATCATGATCCCGCGCATGGCTGCGATGCGGGGTTCTTTTGCGATCCCTTTCTGTACGATGGCGACCAGCGGTGCAACCACATTCACGATCTCCTTCCCGCCATCGATTTCCCGCGTGATCAGGAACCTGCCGTTTTCGATTCTTACAGATGAAACAGAAGATACCGAAGGATATCCTAACAGTTCAGCCAGCATTCCTCCAACCGTGGAGCCATTGTAATCGCTCGACTCAATCCCGCAAAGGACCAGGTCGTACGACTCGTTTTTCACCGCTTCAGCCAGCTGCGAGGCAACATAGAAGGCATCGCGGGGTTCAGCATTGATCCTGAGGGCATCATCGGCTCCGATCGCCAGTGCTTTGCGGATGGTTGGCTCGGCTCCGGCGAGGCCCACATGTGCGACCGTGACAGATTGGATGTCATTGGATGGATCGTCTTTCAATTCGAGCGCCCTGGTGAGGGAAAGTTCATCCCATGGATTAATAACCCACTGTATACCAGTTATATCCAATTTTTTAAGGTCGTCAACGAATTTGACCTTGGTGGTCGTATCGGGAACATGGCTAATGCAAACTAATATCTTCATTGAAAACAGGTTTAACAGATAATAAGAATCAGGGGTGCAAAGATAAAAAAAAGAGGAAAAGATTGCCTATAAATTCTCCTCGTTTTCCTCCAGGCATTTATTGTATTGGGTCATTGCTTTCTGGCTCATTGCCATACTTGAGAAACCGCCATCGTGGAATATATTTTGCATGGTGACTTTTTTCGAAAGGTCTGAAAAGAGTACGATGGAAAAGTCGGCGCATTCGTCGGCGGTCGCATTGCCGAGCGGTGACATGCGTTCTGTAAAATCAAGGAGCCCGTCGATGCCCTTGATTCCGTTGCCTGCCGTTGTCCGGGTCGGAGACTGGGAAATGGTGTTGATCCGGATGTGCTTTTCCCGGCCGTAGATATAACCGAAACTCCTGGCGATCGATTCCAGGATGGCTTTGGCATCGGCCATATCGTTATACCCTACCAGTGTTCGCTGGGCAGCAATGTAGGAAAGGGCGAGTACGGAACCCCATTCACTGATTGCATCAAGTTTTTTGGCAACCTGAAGCATTTTATGAAACGAGAGGGCGGAGATGTCGATCGTTTTCAGGAAATAGTCATAGTCAAGGTCGTCGTAATCACGCTGTTTCCTGACATTCATGGACATGCCGATCGAATGAAGTACAAAATCAACCTTGCCGCCCATGATCTCCATGGAGCGGTTAAATACATATTCCAGGTCTTTCACACTGGTGGCGTCGGCGGGAATGACTTCGGCGTTGCATTGTTCCGAAAGCTGGCTGATCTCACCGAAACGGAGCGCAACAGGGGTGTTGGAGAGGGTAAATACAGCCCCCTCCTCATGAGCCCTTGAAGCAATTTTCCATGCAATGGACTTGTTGTCCAGTGCGCCGAAGATAATTCCCTTTTTTCCTTTTAGTAAGTTATATGTCATTCTGAATTTGTCGTTGGTTAATAAATGATGATTTTTTCAATGGTTCAGCAACTCATTGGCTGTCTGTACTGCCGAATCGGTAATGATGTCGTTGCTGAGCATTTTTGCAATTTCCACAACACGCTCTTTTTCAGATAATTGTTTGATATAGGTTGTGGTGCCCTGTTTGTGTTCTGTTTTATAAACCAGGAAATGATGTTCGCCCTTGCCGGCGATCTGGGGCAAATGAGTGATGGCGATCACCTGCATTTTGTTCCCCATGTGCTTGAGGATGGATCCGACCTTGCCGGCAACCTCCCCCGAAACGCCATTGTCGATTTCGTCAAACACGATGGTTGGAAGCAGGTTCTTCTGGCTGATCATCGATTTGATGCTGAGCATGAGTCTTGATTGCTCCCCGCCCGAAGCGGCATGCGAGAGTTCCCTGACCTCGATCCCCCTGTTCGCGCTGAATAAAAAGCGCACCTTGTCGGTCCCTTCACGCGTAAGTCCACCCGTTGCGGTGCATTCTATGCTAAACCGCGCCATGGATATACCAAGCTGTGAAAGGAGCCCCGTTATTTCCTTTTCAAATTTCGGGAAAACCTTTCTCCTCCCGGCTGAAATTGTTCCTGCCTTAACCTGCAGGGTTTTCTCAAGCTTTGACCAATCACTTTCAAGCCTGTTGATCTGGTTTTCCATATCCACTGCTTTGTTGATGGTCTCCCCGATCCGCTCCCGGATTTCGATAAGGGCTTCAACCGTTGAAACCTGGTGCTTTTTCATCAGGCGATTCAGGTGGTCGAGCCGCTGGGTCACAAGGTCAAGAGAAACAGGATCGATAAAAACCTGCTCCTCAATATCAGAAATATCAGTGGCCAGATCTTTGATATCGATATAATTGCTGTTTAATCTTTCAACTAAAACTTTAAAGTCGTTCCGGTACCTCTCAACGGACTTGATGCTATGGATTGCACCGGTAAGAAGTTCAAGAATGTTTCCCTCGCTGCCGGAGATCACCTGGCAGGCATGAAACAGGTTGCTTTTTATCTCTCCCGCGTGAGTCAGCATGGTCAGCTGGTCTTCAAGCTCCTGAAATTCACCCGGTTTGAGGTTCGCATTGTCGAGTTCATCGAGCAGGAACTGGTGATAATCCCGCTCTGCGGCTGCTTTTGCCTCCGATTGCCGGAGAATGTCAAGCTGGTTTTTTATCCCCGTTAAACGGGCATAATCAACGCGGTAGTCATTTACAAGGGCTGTCATCCCTGCATAACTGTCGATGACCGCGAGCTGGAAGTTGGAATCATTGAGGGTGGTTATCGAGTTTTGGGAGTGAATATTGACCAGCCGGTCGCCAATATCTTTCAGCAAGGCGAGGTTTACCGGGGTATCGTTGATGAATGCGCGCGATTTTCCACCCTGGTTGATCTCCCTCCTGAGGATGACAAAATCATCATAATCAAGTTCATGGAGGGCAAACAGGCTGGCAAGGTTGTATTCCTTTATCTTAAACAATCCTTCAACCACACATTTCTGTGATTTGTCGAGCAGGATCCCGGCATCAGCACGCTGGCCCAGGATCAGCCCGAGCGCCCCCAGGAGGATCGATTTTCCAGCACCTGTTTCACCGGTGATGACAGAGAATCCTCCTGAGAAATCAATCTCAAGCTCATGAATAAGGATATAATTCTTAATCGATAATTTAATGAGCATCGGTAACCATTTAAATGAAAACTGGTATAGCCGGCGGTCTGTTACTTTGCGTCGAGGATGGCCTGGTATTTGGAGCTGCTCCCGGGATCGATTTCTTTGAGAATGTTGACGACGTTGGTTTTTTCCATCGGGGCAACCCGTTGATCACTGAAAATATTGATGATTTCATCGCGTTTTGCGTCAAAAATAAGCTGGAGGGCATAAAGCCCCGGCTTGGCATTGTAAATGCCCTGGAGGAGCTCAATACTCTCATTGATGCTGCTTCTTCCCTGGTCAACCTTTTCATACATCTGGTCGAGCCCGAGACGGTGGTATTTGAATGCGAAATCTCTCAGCCCGGAGTTGGCCGCATTCATGTAATTGTTCACAAGCCACCACCGGTTCTTTTCACTTTCAAAGGCCTTCCAGCCGGGTTCAGAGGTGTTCTGGGCGACATTGACAACTTCCTGGGCCTTTTCAAAAAAGGGTGTTCCACCTGACGGCGAAAAAGAGTCAAAATAAAACCCCAGGATGGTGTAGGAATAAAATGCAAGCATCGAAGTCAGGTTGGATGTAAATGTGCCATCGGAATAATCAAGCGGCTGGAACTCAACATACCTGATCTGGAAATTCTTATCAATGGAGTTCAGAAGAACTGAATTGTAGGCTGAATTCAAAACAGGTCTTCTGACGACAACATTCAGGGTTCCCCTGAATTCATCGGTGCCGATCCTGTCATTGATGGTGATCAGGATCGTACATTCAATACGCTCCGCCTCTTTCACATTGTAAATCGACCATTTGCGGTTGTTCATGAACTCATAGATTGCATTCTGCATGGTTTCATAAACCTTGCGCTCGGTTCCTTCAACCTTTGGCGTATTGATTGAAACCATACAGTTCAGCTCCTGTGCCCGGAGGCCTGAGAAGGCTGCCGCACTGAAGAGGGCCAGCATGAATATTTTAATGTTTGCCATGGTTAGATAGGTCTGTGATTACAGATTACATCAAGGATATCCCCGGCCACCTCGTCCTTTGACTTTAAGGTACCGCCCAGCACGATGCCCGATGCATCGAAGATAGTGATTTTATTCGTATCGCCGCCGAAACCTGCCCCGCTGTCCTGCAAAGAGTTGAGAACAATGTAATCAAGGTTTTTACTTTTCAGTTTTTTCACCGCATTTTCCATTTCATTGTCAGTTTCAAGGGCAAAGCCAACCACGATCTGCGCGCCGGTTTTATGCCTGCCAATCTCCGAAAGAATGTCTTTTGTCGGAACCAGGTTGAGGGTGATACCGCCGGCACTCTTTTTTAACTTGACAGGTGAGGTTGATGAAACGGAATAATCGGCTACAGCAGCAGCCATGATGACGATATCGGCCTGTGGGGCTTCAGCCATACAGGCAGTGTACATCTCTCCGGCCGAAACAACCCCGATCCTCCTGATGCCCGGATGACAGGCGTCAAGGCTGACAGGACCTGTAATGAGCGTTACTTCGGCACCTCTTTCAGCCGCACAAATTGCCAGCGACATTCCCATTTTTCCAGTGGAATAATTTCCTATAAATCGCACTGGATCAATCCTTTCGTGTGTCGGACCCGCGGTGATCAGGACTTTTTTTTTAAGAAGGCTTTGCTGCGCTGAGAAAAAACCGGTGATGGCTTTGAGCATCTCTTCGGGTTCTTCCATTCTCCCGGGACCGGTCAGGCCGCTGGCAAGTTCGCCGACCTGTGGTTCAATGATATGGTTACCGAAAGATTTCAGGGTGCTGATGTTGCGTTGTGTCGAAGGGTGACCATACATGTCGAGATCCATGGCGGGGGCGATAAACACCGGGCATTTTGCCGACAGGTAGGCTGTGATCACAAAATTATCGGCGATCCCGTTTACCATTTTTCCGAGGGTGTTGGCGGTAACCGGCGCAAACATCATCAGGTCGGCCCAGGAGCCGAGTTCCACGTGGTTGTTCCATTCGCCCGAAGTTTCCTTGAAAGGATCTATGATCACGGGATGCTGTGACAGCGTGGAAAGGGTCAGCGGGGTGACAAAATCAGTTGCAACCGGGGTCATGATCACACGCACCTCCGCCCCTGCCCTGATCAGCAATCTGACCAGGAGGGGGATTTTGTATGCGGCAATGCTACCGGTTATCCCGACAACGATCTTTTTTCCTTTCAGCATCCGGAAGAAGGTTGGGATTAGAAATCCTCTGGTCTTTCCTTATGCGGATTGCGGAAATAAACCTCGTTGTTGAGGTATTCATGGATGGCAATAAGGGTTGGTTTTGGCAGGTGTTCGTAATACTTGGCGATTTCGATCTGTTCGCGGTTCTCGAAAACCTCCTCCAGGTTATCGGTGGTGGTGGCAAATTCTGCTAGTTTGTGATTGAGTTCTTCCTTAATTTCCAGCCCGATCTGGTTTGCCCGTTTTGAAATGACAGAAACGGTTTCATACATATTGTTCGTTCCTGCTGTAAAATCCTCTATATTACGGGTAACCGCGTAAACATCCGTTTTTACCTTTTTATAATCCATAGTGAACTATTATTTGAAATTGTGAATTTTCTGACAGATTACTTCCTTAAATACTTGTGTCCCATCGCGTCAATTTCGTTCTTTGAAAGTTCTTTCAACTCAGCCGCTTCACGGGCATACTTGCTGTTGGGATATTGGGAAACCAGTTCATTGTATGCAAGAACCACGCCGGAATGCCTGTCCTTCTGCCGCTCCTCGATGCTCTCCTTTGCATACCTGTAATAAGATTTTACGACCAGGAAAAGAACTTCCTCGCGGTGCGGTGAATCCGGGTGTTCTTTCAGGATATTGGAGAAGACCTTGATTGATGCAGCATAATCGTCCATCCTGTAGTACATTTTGCCCAGCTTGTAATCTTTCATTTCCAGCTTCATCCGAAGTTTGTCCATCAGGTCGTTGCATTCCGAAACCCGCTTGCTCGCCGGGTAGGTGTTTGTAAACAACTGCAGGTCTTTCAGCGCATCATAGGTTGTCGTCTGGTCGAGGCTGTATTCAGGGGAATTCATGTAATTGCAATAGGCGCTCATGTACATGCACTCCTCCGCTTCGGGGGTATTGGGGAAGTTGGTTGTATATCGTTTGAAATAGTATGAGGCCAGCGTATAGTCACGCATGTTGTAATAACAGTAGGAATAATAATAATAAATCTTCTGTGATTTATCCGTGGCCCTCATCGCCCCGATCAGCTGGTCGAAAAGCTGCAGGGCCCTCGAATAGTCCTTCTGGGTGTAAAGTTTGATGGCAGCATCATACTTTTCATCGACGGTACCGGATTTCACGATCTTCTGAAAGGTACAGGATGTGAATGAGAATAGGAAACTTAAAACGACTGCAAAGAGAACCCGGTGCTTCATAATGGCTGCAAAATTACAACTTTTGATGGAAATATCATAATGTTAGGAATGACTAACGGTTTCATCTGTGAAAAAGTATTTCTTTTTTGGTACTTTTGCAGCCGGAAAATGGCTAAAAAATCGTCTCACTAAAATTCATTAAACCGTGGATCTTTTCGAAAAGGTATCAAACAACATGGGCCCGCTTGGCCAGTTTGCAGATCAGGGATTTGGGTATTTTTACTTTCCGAAACTGGAGGGTGCAATTTCTAACCGCATGTATTTCAGGGGAAAGCCAGTCCTGGTGTGGAGTCTGAACAATTATCTTGGATTGGCCAACCACCCCGAGGTCAGGAAGATTGATACCGAAGCCTCTGAGGAGTTCGGGCTGGCTGCACCGATGGGCGCCCGGATGATGTCGGGGCAAAGTAAATACCACCAGCAGCTCGAACAGGAACTGGCAGCCTTTGAGAACAAGGAGGCCGCTTATCTGCTGAATTTCGGTTATATGGGAATGGTTTCCATCATCGACTCCCTGCTCGACAGGCACGACGTGGTGGTGTACGATTCCGAGTCGCACGCCTGCATTCTCGACGGACTGAGGCTGCACATCGGCAAACGTTTTGTTTTTCCGCACAATGATCTCGACCGTTTTGAAAGCCAGATAAAACATGCCAGGAAAGTTGCGGATGAGACCGGCGGCGGAATCCTGGTGATCACCGAGGGCGTTTTCGGCATGCCGGGCGATCTTGGGAATCTCAAAGGGATCCTGCAATTCAAGGATAAATACGGCTTCCGTCTTCTGGTCGATGATGCGCACGGATTCGGGACCATGGGCTCCACCGGCGCAGGCACAAGCCAGGAACAGCAGGTCATGGATGGTGTGGATATCTATTTTGGAACCTTTGCCAAAGCGATGGCTGGGATCGGGGCGTTTGTCGCCAGCGAGAAGCGGATCATCAAGGCACTTACCTTCAATATGCGGTCGCAGATTTTTGCCAAATCCCTGCCGATGCCCATGGTGATCGGCTCGCTGAAGCGTCTCGACCTTATCCGGACCCATCCCGAATTGCGTGAGAAGCTCTGGGTCATCGTGAAGGCCCTGCAAACAGGTCTGCGCGAGAAGGGATTCAATATCGGTAAGACTCAATCGCCGGTCACACCGGTTTTTCTTCAGGGCGGCGCAATTGAAGCCACCCAGATCATTGCCGACCTGCGCGAGAATTACGGCATTTTCTGTTCCATGGTGATCTACCCGGTTGTGCCGAAAGGGATCATCATGCTGCGCCTGATCCCTACCGCTGCCCATACCCTTGAAGATGTTGCCATTACAATTGACGCTTTTTCGGATGTAAGGAAAAAGCTGGATGAAGGCAAATACACCCTGGGCAGGATTCCTGATTTTGCCGATAAATTCTAAAAAATGCCGAAGAGGTTGTTCTCACCCGACAACAGGTTTTACATCGCCTACCGCAAAATCCGCTTTCTTGTCAGCAAGGGGACCTTATTCTCATTACCGGAGGTAGACGGATCCACGAAGAAGGCATTCCCAAAGGGAACTTTCAGGATCATTTCGATGAACTCTTTTTTCATGTTCATGCTGGCCTACCTGGTCGTTTACCTTCTGAACCTTTTCATCACTGCCTTTACTGCAACCCTCTTTGACATCCCGACAGTCGTTTACTACGACAGGGTTGATTTTCTCATCAGGGGGATCGACTGGACGACCGACATGGTCACAGGGGTTTTCAGCGTGGGGGTGGTTGCCATGTTCGTGCTTGCGCTGTTGCTGCTCATCCTTTATGCAACGGTTGCCACCGAAACCGGGATATTGCGTTTGCTGGTACTATGGATGATCTACCATGCCTTAACCCGTTTTTTCGGCTCTATCATGGTGGGGGCGCTGATGGGAAAGGAATTCGGCCATGTACTGCTTTACATGTATGTTACCGACACCCCGAAAGTCATTTTATCGATCCTGGTGTTCGTCATCATGTTCACCGCCGGGCTGCTGCTCTTTCAATTGTTTTTGTTTTCTGCAAACACCTATTTCAACGACCTTCGGCGGTCTTACAGGTTCCGTTTCCTTTTCAACCAGTTTTTCATCCCCTTCCTGCTTGGCAACTTCTTCATTTTATTGCTGAAAGCACCTAAATTCAGCTATTTCGACAGCTCGTTGAATATTTCTGGTATCCTTATCATGATCCCGCTGTTTGTCCGCAGTGTGAGTTTCCATGACATGTATTTCGACGAGGAGCCCCGCACCATCAGGATCAGGGCGCAATGGATCGCGGTTACGATCGTGTTCCTGGTGCTGTTCAGGATTGTGTTCGGAATCGGTGTGCGGTTGTAAACTCTCCTACCGCCTGATGATCAGCTTATCGAAGTAGATCTGGTAACCCGAGTTGAATTCCACGAAGTAAAGACCTTCCGGCAGTCCGGCCAGGTTGACCGGCACTGTTCGGGTCCCTGTTCCGGGAGCCACTTCTGAAGAGTAAACAATTTTCCCGAAGGTGTTGATGACTTGTACCGAACAGGATGGATTGACATGATCGGGCAGGTTGAGACTGAAATGTCCGTCGGAAGGATTCGGAAAGACCATGACCGAATTCACCACCCTGTCCTGCAGTCCGTAGGTCAAAGGCTTAAGCTGGACATCCAGGTGGTGGGTCGTGTATTTTGCAGTGTTTACGCTGCTGACCGTTTTGGAAAAATAACCGGCTGCCGAAAAAGTGACATTATAACTCCCGTCATAAATAGGCCTGGCATAAAAACCCGACGGCTGATGGGAATACATTTCGGAGTTATCCATATCGTGGAGCGTAATGTAAACCTTGGCAGCCAGTGGCAGGTCGGTGACCGTATCGGTTACCACCCCGTTGAAACCAAAATGGGTCTCATTGATATAATTGAGAAATGTATGGTAATTGTAATTCCAATAATTTACCAATTGATTGGCCGGTAGTAGTTTGGTATACGATAACTCAACCGTTACTTCACGACAATGCTGAAAATAATTCATATAATCCTGCCGTCCGCCGGTGACGTAATACCACTGGTAACCATTCGTAATTCCATTATTCTGGTCGGTAAAATAGCCGGCCGGCCCGTATTTGTGAACGGTATCGGCCCATTCGCGAGCGACAAACTGCCACCAGTCATCATCTGCAGTTAGTTTGGACCAGGTATCCCAGGGATAGTTAAAGACTTCGGAACCGCCGTGGAAATTTGCCGACATGGTAAACCGGTTGGCACTGGCATATGCCATCCAGGCCTGGGTTTCAGGTTGCCATGCATTTCCGTCGGGGTGTTGTCCCGCCTGGGGATCGGGATAATTCCTGTTGAGGTCGATACCGTTTGCATTGTAACGGATAGCCCCGCTTACCGAACCGTTACCGCCGTGGTAGGTGCCGTCGGGATTCGCAAGCGGGTTGATGAATATTTCGGTGGTATTGAGCAGGTTGGTTGCTACAGGATCGGTTCCGTAACCCGACAGCAGGTAGTCAATCAGGTGCAGCATGAGAATATAGCCTGTGGTTTCATCACCGTGGATGGACGAGGTGTATAGAAGTTGTGGTTCTCCTTCGTCAGTATTCACGTTTTTGCTTATTTTCACGGCAAGAATCAGTCGTCCCTGGACCGTTGTCCCGACGGTGTCGAGCCTGCAGAGGTTGGGGTGGGCCGTTGCGAAGCCAGCCATGAAACCCACATACTGGTCGTAGGTAGGGTAGAAATCCCATGCCGAAGTATTCAGCGGGCGGTTGGTTCCGCAAGGGTTCAGTTCTGCCTGGCTGAGCAGGGTTCCCGGTGCCTGCAACAGGGTAAAGGCAACCTGGTGTTTCATGAAAGCGTCAAACTCCTTCCGGTTCGCATAGGCAAAAACTTCATCGCCTTTAACCCGGTCGATCGAGATCTCGCTGGAAAGAGTCCTGATATCATCCCTGTGGCGGACGAAAAATTTAAAGTAAACCTCTCCCCTGCTGTTGAAAATGCTGTCGAGGGTCAGTTGCACCGATTTCTGGCCACTGGAGGCCCAGGAGGATGCAAGGAATACTATGATAAAACAGGAGGATAGAAATTTTTTCATATTACTGCTCGAATTGGTCTATGAGTTTTTTTATCCGGTAATAGATTTCCTGGTTCACGGGAACAAGCGGCAACCGAAGATTGTTGCTGCATAGTTTCATAATTTCCAGAGCTGCCTTGATGCCTCCCGGACTGCCATCGGCGAACAAGGCATTGGTGAAATCAATGAGTTTGTAGTGCAAAACAGCTGCCTGCTTAAAATTCCCGGCCAGGCCGAGACTCACCATCCCGGACACTTCTTTCGGATAGGCGTTCGCTGTGACGGATATCAGGCCATCGGCGCCTGTGGCAAGCAAGGGAAGCGTAATCCCGTCATCGCCCGAGAGGACAAGGAAATCGGCGGGTCGGTTTTTGATAACCTGGAAAATCTGGTCAAAGTTCCCGGAGGCCTCTTTGATACCAACGATATTCCCGCAGTCGTTGGCAAGACGCAGGGTGGTGTCGGCTGTGATGTTGCTGCCTGTACGGCCAGGGACTGTATAAAGGATCACCGGGACGGGGCTTGACTCGGAAATAATTTTGTAGTGCTGGTAAATCCCCTCCTGGTTAGGTTTGGTATAGTATGGACAAACAGAAAGGATGCCGTCCACACCTTTCAGTGGTGTTCCGTGAATGGTAAGCACCACATCGGCCGTACTGTTGCCGCCAATACCCACAACCAGGGGGACACGCTTGTTTATCGCCTCAACCGAGAATTCAACAAGGGCCTTTTTTTCGTTTTTTGAAACGGTAGCCGACTCACCGGTGGTGCCCAGAACTACGATAAACCCGACTCCGCCCCCGATGGTATGATTGATCAGCCTTTCGAATGCTTCAAAATCGATCGCACCGGATTTTTTAAACGGGGTGACAATGGCGACGCCCGTTCCGCCGAATTTAAGATAACCTTTTCGCATGAGGGTTGATAATTGTAAGATAGTGCTGAATTTGTCCAAGGTATTCCTCACTGGTCATCGAGGGTTTCATGTCGATCATCAGGTCATAATAGGCCGTATTCTCTTCCGAAAATTTACCCACGCGAAGCAGGGCCTTCGAGAGTCCTGAAATATATTTCAGCGGGAAATTGTCGTGTAAACTGAGATCGATAAGAAGGTCAAACTCCTTTTCAATAAAATCCTTAACCTGAGTGTGGATCGGTTTGTAAAACCATGTCAGATCGCGGTTTGAGAAGAAATCGTAGGATAATTTCGGTAAAAAACGCTGGATCAGGTTTTTATTATTTACAAAACCAAGTGCCTTTACCTCCTTTTGTTTTCCCTGAAGCTGAGAAACAAACTCCGAAACGCGGTCGTAATCGGGAACTTCATCCAGCGTATACAGGATGCCGATGCGACGTGCATCTTCAAGGTTGGTCATTTTGCACGGACGGTCAACCTGTGTCTGTTCTTTCCTGTAATAATACTGACCGATCTTGATGCGGATATTCTGGAACATTATTCAGTTATTAGGTAAATTAAAACTGATCCTGCAAAGATAAGAAATAGTGCCGGACCTTTCAAAAATCAACTTAATATCTTAATAACGGCCATGTTCACGGGGAAGTATCGGTCAAATGTTAATAAAATAGAAAAGTTGGACCTTGCCGACAGTGCGGGTCAGCTACATTGAGGCTATCTTTGCAGGAAATATGGTGTGATGCAAATTAACTTTCTGGGCACTGGTACCTCGCAGGGTGTGCCCGTGATCGGCTGCGGATGCAGGGTGTGTTTTTCGGCCGACCCACGCGATAACCGCCTGCGGTCGTCCGTTTCGATCGAAACCGGCCGGCAGCGGATGATCATCGATTGCGGACCCGATTTCCGACAACAGATGCTACGGGCCGGAATTTGTTCTGTTGATGCCATCCTGCTTACCCACGAACACAAAGATCATATTGCCGGTCTTGACGACGTAAGGGCACTCAATTATATCAACCACCGGGCGGTTGATATCTATGCCTCGGTCGAAGTACAGGCAGCCGTGAAAAATGACTTTGCCTATGCTTTCGAGAAAAATCCCTATCCCGGGGTCCCATTGATGAACCTTCACACCATCCGGAACGAATCTTTCCAATGCAACGGCGAGCAGGTTATCCCCATAAAAGCCAGGCATTACAACGATCTGTATGTTTTCGGGTTCAGAATAGGCGATCTGACCTATATCACCGACGCCGCGGATATTGCAGAGGAGGAAAAACAAAAGATATTGGGATCCAGGATACTGGTATTGAATGCCCTTAGGAGACAAAAGCATTATTCTCATTTCAACCTTGACCAGGCGCTTGCCCTGATGCGGGAACTAGCTCCCGAACAAGGATTCCTCACCCACATCAGCCACCAGATGGGCACGGTGGAGGAGGTGAGCCGTGAGTTGCCCGACAATGTAAAACTGGCATACGACGGGCTTACGGTAGCTTTTTAACACGTTTCAGGTCGAGCAGGTTCATGGGGTTGCTGCCGAGTCCTGTGATGTTATCCTGCACAAATCTAAGCACCTGGTCATAATAAAGCACCACGACGGGGGCCTCTTCCATCATGATCTTTTCCATCCTGCGGTAATATAGGAACCGCAGCGAATCATCCACCGTCAACATGGATTTCTCATAAAGCGCATCAAACCCGGAATTTGAAAAATGGGTGTAATTGGGTCCTCTCGGGCAGAAATTTTTCGAATAAAACATTGACAGGTAATTTTCCGCATCGGGATAATCGGCGATCCAGGAAGCCCTGAAAAAAGGAAGTTTAGCTTCGGCTTTCATCTCCTTGACTGCAGCAGGAGGACTGACCTCAATTTCCAGGTTAATGCCGATCATGGCCACCTGGTGCTGGATATATTTGCAGATATCGAGATAGTCGGGAGTGGAAGTAAGCACCAGCGGCGGAAGCCCCCTCCCTTCGGGAAAACCGGCCGAGGCCAGCAACTGTCTTGCCTTTTCGGGATTATAATCATAAAATACCGTTGCAGAATCAAAGGAGGGCAGTCCCCTTGGGGTGATGCCCTGGAAACCAGGGGTCCCGATGTTGTTGCGCAGGTAGGTGATCATCTTTTTCCTGTCGAATGCCAGGCTGACCGCCTGCCGGATGCGTCTGTCGGATATGTTAAATTTATTATTCAGATGATCTTTATTATCAACCATAAAACCAAGATATTCAGTATTTAGATAGGGTTGAGTGATCAGCCTGATTCTTGCTGCATATTTTGCCTGCAGCTTTCCATTGCGGGTCAGTAGTTCGTCTTTGTAAGTGGGGTCGATACCCGAGAGGAAGTCAAGGTTTCCTTTGATGAACTCCAGGAATGATGACTGTTTGTCGGGGACAAACGAGATGGATACAGCATCGAGAAATGGCAAGGATTCACCGTGCTCCTTTTCGAAATAACGGTTGTTTTTCACGAAAACGAGCTTCACCCCTTCCTGCCACATTTTAAACATGAAGGGGCCTGTGCCGACCGGGTTCCTCCTGAAATCAGCGCCGTAAAAAACCACGGACTCCTTGGAAACCACCGAACAATACTGCATGCTGAGGAGACTCAGGAAGGGAGGGTATGGGCTTGCAAGGCGAATGACGACCGTAGAGTCGTCGGGCGCTTCGAAGGCTTTGCCACCGTTTTCCCCGGCAACATTGTTAAATATCCAGGCACCGGGAGAGGCGACCGCAGGGTCGGCAATGCGTTGGAAAGAGAATACAAAATCACCCGCAGTCGCCCTCCTGCCCCGTCCTGCAGGAAAAACGGCGTTGTCATGAAAAAAAACGTCGTTGCGCAGATGAAATGTATACACCAGTCCGGAACCGGAGACCTCCCATGTTTTCGCAATACAGGGACGAATCTCCATCCTGCCGTTCAGTTGAACAAGCCCGCTGAAAAGCTGGTTGACTGCCCATATGATGGTCTGATCCCTTGCAAATGCGGGGTCGAGCGTGGTGATCCCGGCAGCCTCGTTGTACCTGAAAACGGTTTTCCCGGGCTCTTCCCTTCGATGGGTGCAGGAGGCCAGGACCAGGAAGTTTGCCAGGATGATAAGCGTGATTTTTTTCATAACACCGGGAACAAAAATATCTGTTTTTTTCGTAAGAACCTTACGCCATCTTTAAATCCCCTCATATCTTCCGGGAGAAACCGGTATTCATGAAAAGATATTGCACGCATACTGCTTCATTCGCTGGAAATTCAGTATTTTTGTGACAACCATTCTCCTGTAAAAACTCTATTCATGAAACGTTCCATTCTCTTTTCCCTGCTGTTCTTCTTGGCGGTATCCTTCGGATCATCACAGGACCAGGTTCCCGGATCAGGCTCCTATTACTGTGCGATGAAAAAGGCGGCCGGGCGCATCATCCCGAAGAAGCCCTTCAACTTCCTCACTGTGCCGCCGCACACCTATGATGTGACCAAGTACGCAATGAACGTGGATCTTTACCATTGTTATGTCACCCCTTACCCGAAGACTTTTTCCGGGAATGTCGTCATCACTTTCAAGGTTGTGAATGCCCTGAACTCGATCAAGCTGAATGCTGTGAATACTTCTCTTACCATTGATTCAGTGAGGCTTGCAGGTTCATCCTTCACCCATGCCTCCGACACTCTTACTGTTCACCTCGACCATAGTTACTCCCCGGGCGCCACCGTAAACGTGAAAATATTTTACCACCATAAGGATGTGGTGGATCATGCCTTTTATGTGAACACAGGTTTTGTCTTCACCGATTGTGAACCCGAGGGAGCCCGCAACTGGTTTCCATGCTGGGACCATCCATCAGACAAGGCTCTTTTTGAACTGACCGCAAAGGTCAAATCGACCGTGAAACTGGGATCAAACGGCATGCTTGCCGATTCGGTGCTTGCAGGTGACACCCTTACCTATCATTGGGTCTCCAACCAGAATGTCGCTACATACCTCATGGTGCTTTCTTCCAAGGTAAATTTCCAGCTCAATATCAATTACTGGCATAAACTGAGCAATCCCGCCGACAGCATCCCACTTCGCTATTATTTTAACGCGGGTGAAAATCCTTTACCGGTCTCCTCCATCCTGCCAGCCATGACCACCTGGTATTCGCAGAATTACATTGAACATCCCTTCGACAAGAATGGTTTTGCCACGCTGAATTCCGATTTTGCCTGGGGCGGAATGGAAAACCAGACCCTGACAAGTCTTTGCCCGGGATGCTGGACTGAAAGCCTTGCGGCTCATGAATTTGCACACCAATGGTTCGGCGACATGATTACCTGCGGAACCTGGGCCGACATATGGCTCAATGAAGGATTTGCCACCTGGAGCGAGGCATTCTGGTATGAAAGCTATGGCGGTTACCCTGCCTATAAGTCCTCCATCGACGGGGATGCAAACTATTATCTTTCAACCAACCCGGGTTTTGCCATCTCTAACCCTGAGTGGGCTGTCAACACCCCTCCCACCGATACACTTTTCGATTATCCCATTACCTACATGAAAGGTGCCAGTGTGCTGCACCAGTTGCGCTACGTACTGGGTGATTCGCTGTTCTTTGCGACACTGCATTCCTATTGCGCCGATTCGGTCTTCAAATTCCAATCGGCAACCATTCAGGATTTCAATGCAAAGGTGAACCAGGTGACCGGCGGGAATTATGACTGGTTCTTCGACGAATGGATTTTTAAGCCGAATCATCCCGTATACCAGAATTCCTACAACATCCAGTCGCAGGGAAATGGAACATGGAAGGTCAACCTGTTTATCAAACAGATCCAGGCGAATCCCTCCTTTTTCAAGATGCCGGTTGAGATTCTGCTTCATTTCAGCAATGGCACGGATACCACCTTCAGGGTAATGAACGATGTCAACTTCCAGCAATTTTACTGGATTGTGAACAAACAACCTGTATATCTTCAGTTCGATCCAAACAGGATGATCGTTTTGAAAGGCGGCGGTACTGTTGTGGATGATGGCCAGGAGATGCAGGCCGGTGGTGTTTACCTCTACCCGTGCATTCCGAACCCTGCCTCGAACATCACAACCATTCGTTACCGCATCGACCGGCCGATGAGTGCCAGGATCGACCTTACCGATATGCTGGGAATCGAGCTGGAAAGACCGGTGGCTTCGATGCAGGAGGCAGGCATGCACGAGGTTCCGATCGATTGTTCAAAGTTCGCAGCCGGAACCTACATTTACAAGCTCACTGCAGGCAACAGCATCTCATTCAGGAAACTGGTTGTTGTCAGGTAGCCGTATGAGGTCATTATTCTTTGCTGCCTTTTGCTGGTGTTTCATGGCAGCGACCCCGGTGTTTGCCGTTCGCATTCTGCCGTTTCCAATTGACACCGCCTCATTTTATACCAGGCACAGTTACGATGTTTTGAACTACCGTCTGGATGTCGACCTGGTTTCCTGCTATTCAAAGCCATTTCCATCGGGTTTCTCTGCCAATGTTGTCATTACCCTGAAGGCAGACTCTGTTCTTAAAACGATCAGGCTCAACGCGGTCAATAGTTCCATTGTCATCGATTCGGTAAGAATGGCCGGGAGTTCCTTCAGGCACCTGCATGATACGCTGGCCATCAGGCTGAGCCGCACCTATAAGCCTGGTGAACAGCTGAAGGTCCGAATTTACTACCGCCACAGGAATGTGGACGACAAAGGGTTTTATTCCTCCTCCGGAACGGTGTTCACCGATTCGCCGCCCGAAGGAGCGCGAAAATGGATGCCCTGCTGGGACCTGCCCTCCGATAAAGCCACCTGGGAGCTTTTTGCAAGGGTTCCCCTGGATGTGAGGCTCGGATCAAACGGGCTCCTAACCGATTCCGTGATCTCTGGCAACACGGTCAGGTACCATTGGGTGTCGAAGATCCCGGTAGCAACCTACCTGATTACCTTCACCTCGAAGGTGAACTTTCTTATTCACAGGAGCTATTGGCATAAACCATTAAAAAATTTCGACAGCATTCCCGTTGTTTGTTATTACGACCCCGGCGAGGATTTCAGGATTGCCGATACCACCATCGCCTCATCAACAAATTTTTTCTCCATGCTCTTCGGGGATTATCCCTTCGAAAAGATCGGTTTCGCGACCCTGAACAGCACGTTTGCCTGGGGGGGCATGGAGGATCAGTCGATGGTGAACCTGATGCCGGGCGGTTACAACGACGCCAACCTGCTTGTTCATGAACATTCACACCAGTGGTTTGGCGACCTGATCACCTGTGGTACGTGGGCCGACATCTGGCTGAACGAGGGATTTGCCACCTTCTCGCAAATCCTCTGGGTTGAGCGCACAAAAGGGAAAAGGGCATACGTGTCGGGGATGACCGCACTTGCAGGTTATTACCTCCGCTACAACCCCGGCTGGCCGCTCTGGCATGCCCGATGGGCCATCCGTGCTCCCGATGCGAATACGCTGTACAACCAGAGCATCACCTACAACAAGGGCGCCTGCGTCCTGTACCAGTTGAGAAGGATACTGGGGGATTCAATGTTCTTCAAAGTACTTCAAGCCTATGCAACCGATACCTCCCTGATGTTCGGGAATGCCCTCACACGCGATTTTGTCGACAAAGTCAACGAGGTGACCCGCACTGACATGAACTGGTTTTTCAACGAATGGGTATATGCACCCAACCACCCGGTATACGCCAACACTTATGATATCGACAGCCTGAGTTCGAGGGAGTGGCGAATGAAATTCACCGTTAACCAGGTTCAGACCAACACAGTATTCTTTAGAATGCCGCTGGCGATAGAGGTTGATTTTGCAGACGGAAGCAATACATTATTGGGGGTCATGAACGATACGAATCACCAGGACTTCAGTTTCAGTTTTGACAAGCCACCCGTAAAGATTACCTTTGATCCTGCCAGGAACATCCTGCTGAAGGAGGCCACGACCATACCGGGAAGAACCACCAGGTAGCGTGTTAATAATTCATTGCAAGGGGGTTGGCAACCTTTTCGGGCAGCAGGGCAAAATCCCTGATCTCCTTCATTTCGTCGATGTAATGAAATTTCATCCCTTCGATATAGTCGGCCTTGATCTCCTCGATGTCCTTCTGGTTTTCCCTTGAAAGTACGATATCCGTCAGGTTGGCGCGGCGTGCTGCCAGCATTTTTTCCTTGATACCGCCAACCGGCAGGACTTTCCCCCTGAGCGTGATCTCCCCTGTCATGGCAAGCCTGTTTCGCACCTTGCATTGTGTAAATGCTGATGCCAGGGCGGTGAACATGGTGATCCCCGCCGAAGGACCGTCTTTGGGAGTAGCGCCTTCGGGAACATGGATATGGACATTCCAGTGCTGGAAGACTCCCGGGTCGATGGAGAAAACTTCGGAATGCGCCTTGAGGTATGCAAGTGCAATGGAAGCCGATTCCTTCATCACATCCCCCAGGTTACCGGTAAGGGTAAGGTCGCCCTTGCCCCTGCTGAGGCTTACCTCCACGAAAAGGATATCACCGCCGAACATGGTCCATGCAAGCCCGGTGACCACGCCGGCAATATCGTTGCTGATCGATTTCTCAACCTGGAAAATGGGGATTCCCATGATTTTCTTCAAATCAACTCCGGTAAGCTTTTTCTTGAATTTTTCATTTGTCACAATCGAGATCACCTTGCTCCGTATGATCCGGGCAATGCCCTTTTCTAGGGATCGTACTCCTGATTCGCGCGTGTAATCCTCGATGATCTGCTGCAGGAGTTCCTTTGTAAAGAGCAGCTGGTTTTTCTTCACGCCATGTTCCATGAGCTGTTTGGGCAGCAGGTGCCTGGTGGCAATCTCCACCTTTTCCTCCATGAGGTAACCAGGAATATCGATGATCTCCATCCGGTCGCGCAGGGCCGGGTGGATGGTACTCAGGGTGTTTGCCGTGGCGATGAACATGATCCTTGAGAGATCATATTCAATTTCAAGGTAATTGTCGTAGAATGCCACATTCTGTTCCGGGTCGAGCACCTCGAGCAGGGCCGCCTGAGGGTCGCCGTTGATGTTCATTCCCATCACCTTGTCAATTTCGTCGAGGACGAAAACAGGGTTGGAGGTTTTGACTTTTCTAAGGCTTTGCAGAATCCGGCCTGGCATGGCGCCGATATATGTTTTACGATGGCCCCGCAATTCAGATTCATCACGGAGGCCACCAAGCGACATCCGGGTGTATTTTCGACCGAGGGCGCGTGCGATGCTTTTTCCCAGTGAGGTTTTTCCGACCCCCGGGGGGCCCACCAGGCAAAGGATCGGGGATTTAAGATCGCGCTTGAGCTTAATCACCGCAAGATATTCGATGATCCGTTCCTTGACCTTTTCAAGGCCGAAATGATCTTCATCAAGTACCTGCCGGGCATGCTGCAGGTCGAGATTATCGGCTGAGTATTCGCCCCAAGGAAGCTGCACCAGCGTTTCAAGATAGTTGGTCTGGATGGAGTATTCGGCAGCCATGGGGTGCATCCGCTGAAGTTTGTTCATCTCCTTCTCGAAAACTTCAGCCACTTCTTTCGACCACTTTTTATCGCGGGCCTGTTCGCGGAGTGTGTTGATCTCCTGTGCATTGGGGTTTCCACCTAACTCTTCCTGGATGGTTTTAAGCTGCTGGTTCAGCAGGAAATCCCGCTGCTGCTTGTCGAGGTCGGTTTTTACCTTGTTCTGGATCAGCTGCTTAAGATCGGCGACCTGGAGCTCTTTGGTCAGGTAGCTTAACACCAGGTTGGCACATTCGGTCAGGTCGGAAATCTCAAGCAACTTTTGCTTGTCTGCAAGTTCGATGTTGAGATTTGAGGAGATAAAGTGGACCAGGAAGGAAGGTGATTCGATGTTCTTGATGGCGAAGGCTGCCTCCGAAGGGATGTTCGGCGATTTGTTGATGAGTTGTATGGCAAGGTCCTTCAGCGAGGAGATCAGGGCGTTGAATTCGCCGTTTTCAGGAGGTACTCCCGGTGTTTCAAATGCGGAGGTGGTGGAAATGAAATAGGGATCCGTCTGAACCAGTTCCCTGATGGCAAAGCGGCGTTTCCCCTGGATGATGGCGGTATTGCTTCCGTCGGGCATCTGGAGGATCTTGATGATATAGGCAACCGTTCCGACCGGGTGAAGGTCGGTGAATTCAGGGTCTTCGACATTCGGGTCTTTCTGTGCCACCACGCCGATGATCCGGGTGCCCTTGTAATACTCGCGGATGAGTTTGATCGATTTGTCGCGACCCACCGTGATGGGGATCACCACTCCCGGAAAAAGCACTGTATTCCGTAATGGCAGGATTGGCAGTACATCGGGTACCTCCTCGGTGTTCATCGCCTCTTCGTCTTCGGAGGATAACAGGGGAATAAACTCAGTTTCTGAGTCAATCAGGTCTGAAAACATCAGCGAACCGTGCTCCATCGGATTTTCCATATTTTTCAAATAAAGTCAAATTGTCACCGGTCCCGGCACAACACCCGGGATGGAGAGTAAGACAATTAATGTGCCAGAAAATTTTTTCTGAGGATTACAGGTATTTATTTTTCAACGTAACGTTATAGACGCTGGTGAGCAGATCTTTTTCAACATCGTTGAATTCGCGGTTTCTGCGCCTGAACACGATCTCGGCCACCTCGATCGCCTTTTTAATGCTGTAATTGGTGTAGCCTGCCGTGCCACCCCAGGTAAAGGAGGCGATGAAATTGCGCTGGAACCCCGCGCCGAAAATATTGGCGTTTACGCCGACCACGGTTCCGGTGTTGAAATTGGTATCGATGGCACATTTGGAGTGGTCGCCCATGATCAGCCCGCAGAATTGGAGGTGTGTGTTGACAAAGGTTTGTTTGCCATAACTCCACAGCCTGACGTTGTCGTAGGTGTTTTTCAGGTTGGATGTATTGGTGTCGGCTCCAAGATTGCACCACTCGCCGATAACCGAATGTCCCATGAATCCGTCGTGCGCCTTGTTGGAGTAACCGAAGAGTACAGAATTGTTGATTTCTCCCCCGACGCGGCACCAGGGACCGACCGTGGTGGGACCGTAGATCTTGGCTGCCATTTTAACCTCTGCACCCTCGCAGAGCGCGAAGGGTCCGCGGATGACCGCCCCTTCCATGATGTGTGCATTTTTACCGATATAGATGGGGCCGGTGGTGGCATTCAGGATGGCGCATTCTATCACCGCGCCTTTTTCAACGAAGATGTTTGAGGCTCCCAGCACCTTGTTTGTATCGCTTATAACCTGTGATTTCCTGCCTTTGGTCAGCAGTTGAAAATCGTCGGCAATGGCGAGTTCGTTTTTTGAAAAAACTTCCCAGGTGTGGTTGATCTTCAGTGGTGCATCGGAGATCCTGATCTCTTCGATTCCTTCCGTTGCGGGGTCGCCAAGCGAATCAAGTTCCTCTTCGGTAACATGCAGTGCAATGATGGTATCCTTGTATACGACGGTCTGGTTGTGCTTCAGGTTTTTGATGGCAGCGATGATCTCATCATTGGGACAGATGGAACTGTTTATCAGGACATTCTCCGCCTCTTTTACGATTGGGAACTTGGCCGCAAGGTATCCTTCGGTGAGGGAGGAGGTTGTAGCCTTCAGGCGTTTCTCCCATTTCTCGCGGATCGTCAGGATACCGATCCTGATGTCGGCAACCGGCCGGACAAAAGTTAAGGGAAGCAGGTTCGTCCGAACAACATTTTCATCGAAGAGTATGTAATTCATGGGGTAACAGAATTAAAACAAGGAAAAAATTATGTTTTTATCTTTGCAAAATTATAAAATAATAAGAATAAAAAAAGCCTCCGCAGAAAAACGGAGGCTTTTCGGAAAATATTGTCTGACCAGGTTATTTTGCGTTATTCCTGTCGATATGTTTCTGGTAACGGCTTTTAAATTTGTCAACGCGTCCGGCAGTATCGACCAGTTTCATCTTTCCGGTATAAAAAGGATGCGATGTATGCGAAATTTCCAGCTTGATCAATGGATATTCCTTGCCATCTTCCCACAAAATGGTTTCTTTCGTTTTAACGGTCGATTTCGAGATGAATGCATACTCGTTCGACATATCTTTAAATACAACCAGGCGGTAGTCTTTCGGGTGAATATCCTTTTTCATTGCTAATTGGTATTTTAAATGAGGGCGCAAAATTAATGATTTTAATTTGATTTGCAAAGTTTTTTTCAATTTGGCTTCAGGAAAGTAAAAAGTCGAGGGTATCCAGTTCGTCGGCATACTCCCACACTGCCGGGTTCTGGGCTTCGCCCGGCAATACGGACTTTATGGCAACCGGGAATGCGCTGACGATGCATTGGATGGAATCTTTGTCTTGCCCGAGGCGCGCGATCAATTGGCCGGGCACATCATAATATTCGTAATGCAGCACCGCCACACGCGATGCGAGCGACGGATCTTCGCGGAGCAGCAGGCACCCCGCATCGGTAAATGGCACCTGCCCCACCATGAAAATGGACCTGCTGTATTCATAGTTGTTATAATATTTATGGTGATCGGTAAAATGACTGAATTGCGACAGGGCCCCGGTCAATCCGGAGAAATCATATCCCTGCGGAACATATATTTTTGAAACATTCCGGCACCCCAGCCCGAAATAGTGCATGATGTCGCCTGCAAGCCTGCCAAGGGTTGTTTCATCCTCGGTTCCGTGAAGGATGGCAACGCTGTTCCTGTTGTGACGTATGATGTGCGGGTATTTGCCAAAATAAAAATCAAAATACCGGGAGGTGTTGTCACTCCCGGTGGCGATGATGGCATCGAATCCTTCCAGCCGCCCGGTTGTAAAATGAGCCATGTCGCGCCATCCCGGATCCAGTTCCGTCAGAATGCCTGCCATGGCGGGAATCAGGACCGCGTCGGAGGATGACAGCCTGCCGGTCAGGCGGTTTCCCGAGATGAGGACGCAAAGGAAGTCATGAAATCCGACTGCCGGGATGTTGCCTGCCATGACGACACCAACCGTTTTTTGTGCCGGCGGGTTGAGCAGCCTTTCGCGGTATGGCGCCAGCCAGCGTGAAAGGTTTGAAGGCTGCAACGCACTGCCCAGGTTGTTGAGGGCCATGGCGACATAGGCGGGGGTAAACCACTGGTTTTCCACAGAGGCCCTGACGGCCGCTTTTGTAAGGGAGTCAAGTTCGCGATCCACGGTATTTTCGCGATACCGGCGGAGCCAGTCCCCCAGCATTTCAAACGACCTGATCCGGCTTGCCAGCTCCATCTTTTTTTTGGCAAAGTTACGAGAGTGTTTTAAAATTCCGGCGGAAAGGTGATCTTAATTCAGTAATTTTGTCATCGACGTGACTTGCCAAACCGATGCAGAATAACCTGAAATCACTGAAACGCTTCCCGATCATCCTGATTATACTTGTATTTACTGCCGGGGCCGGCTCACCCGTTTTTTCCCAGTCGCAGAAACTAAAGCAGGCGGAAGACACCCTTTCGGCCCTGCTGAAACGGCTGAACCAGGCCGGGGATGACAGCACAAAAGACCATATTAACCTTCAATTCAGGCAGGCCCTGGCGCAGGCGCTGATTCTTCCGGGTGCCGATGAATACACTTTTGAATCCCTGAAAACGCTGATCAAGATCGCCCCGGAGGACCATGCGTTCAGGATATTCCACTGGAACCTTCCCGACCACGACGGCCGAAGCCGGTGTTATGGGTTTATTAAACTGCTGAAGCACGATCTCCCGGTGGTATTCCCCCTCGACGACCGTTCCGACTCGATTGCGTCGCCCGAAACTGCCATTCTTGACTGCCACCACTGGTTCGGCGCCCTTTATTACCGAATTATTGCCATGGAGGCGAAAAGCGGTAAAAGATGCTATACCCTGCTGGGATGGGCGGGTAGCAATGCAGCCGTAACCCGTAAAATCATCGAGGTACTGTCGTTTGATGACCAGGAGCAGCCCCGGTTTGGGATGACCCTCTTTCCAGATTTTGCAGGAGGCGCCATGACCCGGGTCGTTTTCCGTTATTCCGCCACAACTTCCATGTCGTTAAAATATGAAGAGCAGGTCATGTCTGTGGAAAAAAAGTGGAACATCAAAAAGCGTGGCTTCGAGGAAAAAACCAGTACCGGCATGATGATCGTTTACGACAGGCTTGTACCGCTTGATCCGCAGCTGGAAGGCCAGTTCCAGTATTACGTGCCGGCAGGTGAACTATTCGATGCCTTCCAGGTTTCCGGGGGAACCTGGCACTATATCGCCGGTGTTGAGACCAGGAACAGGAAGTAACCTCCGGCAGGATGGCGCTGCTTCGCCCCGCTTAAGGTGAACCCTGACGACCGGGTTCGAAACCGGTTATCAGCATGTTGGTCCTGTGAAATATCGCACAACTGAACTGATATTTTTATCGCCGGATTATTGACATTTATGTTTTTTTATATATTTTTGAATTCACAATTAAAAGCGGTTACTTTGTTTCCTGAATACTGCAGGCTTAGAAAAATTTTAACACCATGTAACTTAAACAAATAAACTATGAAAAAGCACAATTTTAACGCAGGTCCCTCTATTCTGCCTCGCATCGCTGTTGAGAATTCAGCTAAAGCTGTCCTGGACCTAAATGGTATCGGTTTGTCATTGCTTGAAATTTCACACCGCAGCAAGGAATTCCAGGCAATTCTTGATGAAACCATGTCTCTTTTCAAGGAACTCCTCAATATCCCTGCAGGATACCAGGTTATTTTCCTCGGAGGAGGGGCCAGCACCCAGTTTTGCATGATTCCTTACAATTTCCTGAATAAAAAAGCCGCCTACCTTGAAACCGGCGTTTGGGCGCAAAAGGCCATCAAAGAAGCCAGGTTCTTCGGGGAAGTGAATGTTGTCGCCACCTCGGCCGATAAGAATTTCAACTATATTCCCAAAGATTTTACGATCCCCGCCGATGCGGACTATTTCCACATCACCACGAACAACACGATCTACGGGTCGGAGATTCATGCGGACATGGACAGCCCCATCCCCATGATCGCCGACATGTCGTCGGATATTCTCAGCCGGCCGGTGGATGTTTCCAAATATGTCATGATTTATGGCGGAGCCCAGAAAAACCTCGGGCCTGCGGGTGTCACTTTTGTGATCATCAAGGAAGACATCGTCGGCAAAGCCGAAAGGAAGATCCCCACGATGCTCAACTATGCCACCCATCTCAAGGAGCCTTCCCTCTACAATACCCCCCCGGTGTTCGCTATTTATACCTGTCTTGAAACGCTGCGCTGGATCAAGAGTCTCGGCGGCGTGAAGGTTGTTGAAGACATGAACATCAGGAAGGCGAACCTGCTTTACAACACAATCGACAACAGCAAGATGTTTGTCGGTACGGTTGAAAAGGAAAGCAGGTCGCTGATGAACATCTGTTTCGTCATGAAGGAGCAATATAAGGACAAGGAAGATGCCTTCATGGAATTCGCCAAATCGAAGGGTATGCTCGGGATCAAGGGGCACCGGTCGGTCGGAGGATTCAGGGCATCAACCTACAACGCGCTGCCGCTTGAAAGCGTGCAGGCTCTTGTGGATGCCATGAACGAATTTGAGAAAAATAACCTGTAAGAATCACCGGGCAGGCGTTGCCGCAGGACCAATCCTCCGGCGGTGACCCCTGTTTCATTATAAAATTGAAACTATGACAAAAGTATTGGTTGCTACCGATAAGCCCTTTGCCGCCGTGGCGGTAAAGGGAATCAGGAAAGTGGTTGAAGAGGCCGGCTTCGAGCTGGTCCTTCTTGAAGGATATACCAGCCAGGATGATTTCATCAGGGCTGTTGCCGACGTTGATGCAGTGATCATCCGCAGCGACAAGGCCGACAAACAAGTTATCGAAGCCGGAAACAAGCTGAAGATCATTGTGCGTGCCGGCGCCGGCTATGACAATATCGACCTGCAGGCTGCCACTTCTAAAGGGGTGGTCGCCATGAACACACCAGGGCAGAATTCCAATGCCGTCGCCGAACTGGCGCTTGGCATGATGGTCTATTATGCCAGGAATTTCTTCAACGGGAAATCAGGCAGTGAACTCATGGGGAAAAAACTCGGGATTCATGCTTACGGGTTCGTCGGGAAAAATGTTGCACGCATCGCCAAAGGCTTTGGGATGGAGGTTTATGCTTTCGACCCCTTCATTTCGCGACAGGAAATCGAGAAGGATGGCGTAAAATGGGTCAGCACTGTTGAAGAACTCTACTCTGCATGCCATTTTGTTTCGCTCCACATTCCAGCCAACAGCCAGACCAAGCAATCGGTCAATTTCGCGCTCCTTTCGAGGATGCCCTCCCCTGGCTGCCTGGTGAACACAGCCCGCGCAGAGGTGATCAACGAAGCCGACCTGCTGAAAATGTTCCAGGAAAGGAAAGATTTTGCATACCTTTCGGATGTTGAACCCACCAACAAAGCCGAAATCGAAGCCGGTTTCAAGGCAAAATTCTTCTGCACCCCGAAAAAGATGGGCGCACAGACCGAAGAGGCAAATGTCAACGCAGGAATTGCAGCGGCGCGACAAATTGTCAACTTTATAAGGAACGGAGATAAAACATTCCAGGTAAACAAATAAACCGCAGGGTTGCTTTGTTGCTATCATCATAAGAACAGGGACCAATTTTCTACACTTTCATTTAATAATCTGAACTAACCATGGAAAACGAACACGAAAGACCCACTACCTTCTTTAGATTTGAAGACCTGAGAATTTATCACAAGGCTCTTGAATACGTTGATTGGGTATACCTGATGGCGAAGAATACCAAGGATGATCCTTTCATGAAAACGTTTTTTGACAGGTTTCTGACATCCGCCAACGGCATTGCACTGAATATTGCCGAAGGTTCGTCCCGGAACAAGAGTCAGTTTGTCTATTATCTTAAAATGGCAAAGAGTTCCGTCAGAGAATGTGTCGTGTTGTCCACGGTCGCCCAAAGCCGTGCCTTCATCACCGCCGCCGCATACGATGATTCAAAAAATCACCTGATGGAGATGACCAAGATGATCGGCGCGCTGATCGGATCGTTGCAGCGAAGTGTTAAGCCGGGTGAACTTGATGATGATGACAGTATGGAATAGTGGATTTACGATTGACGATTGACGATTGATAAAATGGATTGTTTAAGGGGAAAACCCGGCGATTTCTTTTCAATCGTAAATCGTAAATCGTAATTCTTAAATTGTTTCCACCCCTTCTCCCTTTCTATTTTATTAACATTGAATTACCGACTAACCTAACTAACACTACTTTATGGCTATTCTAAAACCATTCAAAGGATTGAGACCTCCTGTTGCGATCTCCAGAAAACTGGCCTCGCGGCCTTACGATGTGCTGAATTCGGAAGAGGCCCGCGAAGAGGCCATGGGCAATCCCTATTCCCTGTTACATATCATCAAACCCGAAATTGACCTTCCTGCCTCCGTGGATATCCACTCACAGCAGGTTTACGACAAGGCGAAGGAAAATTTCGACCTTTTCAGGAAACAGGGATGGCTGGAGCCTGATGGCGCCGACCTCCTATACATCTACGCACAGACCATGAACGGCAAAACCCAGTATGGTATCGTGGGGTGCGCCGGTGTTGCCGATTACCTCGAGGGGATCATTAAAAAACATGAGCTGACCCGCAAAGATAAGGAAGAGGACCGGATGAAACATGTACGCATCACGAATGCCAACATGGAACCGGTTTTTTTTACATATCCTGCCGTTCCTGCGATCGATAAGGTTGTTGCCGGCTTTGTCAAAAACAATGCACCGATGTATGATTTTGTCGCTGACGATGGCGTCGGTCACCATTTCTGGGTGATCACCGACCAGGCGATCATCGGAGAGGTTGTCGCTCTATTTGCAAAAGTCCCATTTACTTACGTTGCCGACGGCCACCACCGCACCGCCGCCGCCGCCCTGGTCGGGAACGAGAAAAAACTCGCCAATCCCGCTCACAACGGTACGGAGGAGTATAACTTTTTTCTCGCCGTTCATTTTCCCGACGACCAGCTTACCATCATAGACTACAACCGGGTGGTTAAGGATTTGAACGGACTTTCAAAGGAGACTTTCCTGGAAAAGCTATCAACCGTTTTCACCATTGAACGCAAGGGACCTGAAATTTTCAAACCGTTTTCTTTGCATAATTTCGGCCTGTACCTGGAAGGTTGCTGGTATTCAATGACTGCCAAACCGGGCACTTTCAACGACAACGATCCTATCGGCGTGCTCGATGTGACCATCCTTTCGCGGCTGGTGCTTGACGAAATTCTCGATATCAAAGATCTGCGCACCTCCAACCGCATCGATTTCGTCGGGGGCATCCGGGGATTGGGAGAATTGCAGAAAAGGGTCGACAGCGGCGAGATGCAGGCTGCCTTCGCACTTTACCCTGTTTCGATGAAACAATTGATCGACATTGCTGATTCAGGAAACATCATGCCTCCCAAAACCACATGGTTTGAACCGAAACTGAGGTCGGGACTGGTCGTGCACACTCTCGAATAAATCCTTATGAATCAGGAGTTTTCATCATCACAAGCCGGAAGCGTCGCAGTGCCTTCCGGCTTTTTTCAATTGTTCATGTAAATCGAAAAGACAGTCTGCAGAAATGCCTTCCCCTCCTGCCTGATCGAATCCGGGAGGTTGGGATCTGTCCACCAGTAATAAAAATCGGACTTTTTCTCGTAGGTGAAATAGCCGTTTGGCCGCACCCAGCCAACTCCGTCTTCTGTTGAATAATAGGCAAACCGGGGTGCTGTCGGGTTGAAGAGGTTTTTGCTGAACCTGAATTTCCCTGAAGGAAGTTGTAATTGCCCGAGGAGGGTGGCCGCCAGGTCATGCTGGTTGCCCAGCCTGTGCCACATGGTACCGCGGTACTCCGGCCGGATGACATTACCGTAGAAAAGCATCGGGATCTTATGGTACTCGCGCGATTGCGGATGCCAGTTCCTGTATGAATTATGACTGTGGTCGGCCACCAGTATGAAAAGGGTGCTGTCATACCATGGCTGCTTCTTCGCTGTTTCAAAAAAGGCGCCGAGACAGCGATCGGTGTAATAGGCTGCGTTGATGTACTGGTGCTCATTATCTCCCCAGTCGAGGGGCTTGCCGTATGGCTGGTCCCATGGCGAATGGGTACTCAGGGTGAAGAGGGCCGCAAAAAAGGGTTGTTTCATCTTTCCGACATCGCCGGAAAGATAGCCAAGGGTGAATTCATCGTGGATCCCAAGTTTCCCCTGCGGCAAGGCTTTCGGGAAATCTGCCCCTTCCATGATCTGGTTGAAACCGTTGAAGATGATATAACTTTTAATATTGCCGTAAATAAGCTGTCCGCCGAAATAAAAGGCGGTGCGGTAACCGTTTTGCATCAGCTCCTTTACCAGGCTGGGCAACTTAACGAATTTGTCGGGTTGAACCGTGATTGAACTCACCGGGTGCGCCGGGAACCCTCCGAAGATCGAGGCCATCCCCTGCTCCGACCTCGATCCTGAGGCATATACCGAATCGAACAGGATGCCATTCTTTTCCAGTTTTTTGAATTCAGGGGTGATTCCCGGCTTACCGCCCAGGTCCTCAATGAGATCGGCCGACCAGCTTTCAAGGATAAGCAGGACAATGTTCGGCCGGCGGGTCGTCAGGATGCTCGTGGTGGTATCTTTCGGCGTCCTGAAAACCTTTTCCATCACCCGCGAGGCCTCTTCCGGTTTCATGAACATGTACGGATCGTGGTCGAAATTCTTAAGGTTTTCAAATACGCTGATATACAGGTTGAAGGCATTGTTTACCGAAGCAATGTTGAGAATGTTGTGGTCGGAATAGTACGACTCACTCTGGTTGATGGGGATCTGCTGGGTTCCGCCCCTGAGGCCTATGAACAACAATCCCGGCGTAATGACAATAAAACCAAGTGAAAACAAGTAGTTCCGTGCCTGTTTTTCCTGGTCCTGGTAAAACAGCTTTATATAGGCAATGATCCCGGCAGCACACAACAGTATAAAAAGAATGATGAGAAGGTAAAAGGTACCGGTTTCGGCTGAGTTGAAGATTTCACCGGGATGGCTGAAATATTTTATAACCTTATAATTCAGTTTGGTCTTCCATTCGGCGTAAATGCCCATTTCGCCGGCAGCTGTCAGGGAATATGCCACGACCAGGAAGGAACTGTAAATTTTATTCAGTAAATTCAGCCACCGGGGGCTCCATACCGTCTGGAAAGCAAGAAGTAAATAAGGGAAAACAAGGATGTAACACGCGGTGGCCAGGTCTAGTTTGAAGGAATGCCAGAAAACACCAAGGATCTCTGCAAGGAGTATCTTCTCTACTATGATGATTTTCACGTAATAGAGAAGGAAAATCAACCTGGTCAGGTTAAAAAAAAGGATCCAGAAAGCAAGCTGGCGTAAGAGGGAGATGACTATTTTCCGCATATGGATGAAAATGCAAAGGTAAGTTTATCTCATGAACGCTACAATTTGTATTTTTGTTATGATCATTGCCCCGCAAATCCGTTCAACTCTGCCGGGATCTGTGAACAGCCTAACCAATATAACTGCATATCCCTTGAGCATTTCTCAGAATCTTCTGCGGCTTCAGCAAACCATCCCGGGTGATGTCAGGATAGTCGCCGTTTCGAAAACGAAACCGGCTTCCGCCATCGTGGAGGCCTATGAAGCCGGACAGCGGATTTTCGGGGAGAACAAGGCCCGGGAACTTGTCCTGAAGCATGCACAACTCCCTCCGGATATCGAATGGCAGTTTATAGGTCACCTGCAATCGAACAAAATCAAGTACATTGCCGCCTTTATCTCCCTGATTCACAGTATCGACAGCCTTAAACTGCTGGGTGAGGTAAACCGTGAAGCCATGAAAAACAAGCGGACAATCGATTGCCTGCTGCAGTTCCACATTGCCACCGAAGAGACCAAGTTCGGCCTCTCCCCCATTGAGGCCTGTCAATTGCTTGAATCGGATGAATACGGCACGATGAAGAACATCCGGATCACCGGTGTGATGGGCATGGGAAGTTTTACAGAGGATAAATCGCTGACGCGGAAAGAGTTCAGGACGCTTGTTGAATATTTCAGGGAGCTGAAATCAGCGTATTTCATGGATGAGGCATTCTTCAGGGAGATTTCAATGGGAATGTCAGGTGATTATCAGATTGCATTGGAGGAAGGGAGCACCATGATCAGGATCGGTACGACCATTTTTGGAAACCGTTGAAAACAAAAACCATGAAACGAATTTCTATATATTTTCTGCTTGCACTTGCCATGATGTCGGTTAACCGGAAGGCCGAAGCGCAGCAACATTCTCAGAAATTTTGTTACCGGCAGCTTACGGGTAACGTCGGGACCCAATTGCACATCATCATGAACCTTGTCAAAGTCAATGACAGCTTGTATGGAGAGTATTCCTGTCTTTTTACCGGCCACCTGGAAAGTCCATGGACAACGACAGACGAGCCTGTCCTGGTCCTTTTTTCAGGGAAAATGAACAAATCGGGAACTTTCAGGCTCCGGGAAGACCGGGAATGGCCCGGGGATGGCGGGCCTATAATCAGCGGGAAATACACCGACGACGGGCCGATCAATGCAACCTGGGAACTTGCCGCTGCCGGAATTAAAAAAGAACCGTTTAAACTTACCGATAACTTTCCCGAAGGCAGCTCCAGGTTCTCGGTTCAATACCTTGCCGACAGGGCGAAGCTGATTCCCGATGCAAAATCGCCCATGGCAACGATCAAACTTGCCCTTTTGCTGCCGTTCGCAGCACCCGGACCATGGAATGCCGATTCGCTGCACGCGCAGATCCTGCGGAATTTCCCTGAAAAAAGCTTTGCCCGGGGAACACAGGATAACCTCCTGACCATGATCAGGCAGGATTTTTTCAACGATTATGTCAGAGATAACCGTGAGCTATACAAGGAGATGCCCGGGGCCAGCTATTCGTGGGAACTTAACCGTGCAGTTTATATCTGTTATAACGCTAACCACCGGGTTTCGTACGGGATTTTCAGCTACATTTTTACGGGCGGGGCCCATGGAAATGCGACCCACCAGTTTTCGACCGTCGACATGAAGACCGGGAAGGTTTTGGGCCTGGCCGATCTTTTCAAACCCGGCTACGAGGATGAACTTTCGGTTTTACTGACAGGCAAACTGCGCAAAAACAGGCATCTGCCCGGATCGCACAAATTAAGCGATATCGGATATTTTACCGACAAAATACAACCCACCCGGAATTTCTACCTCAACGAGAACGGGATCGGGTTCTGTTACAACCAGTATGAGATCGCCCCCTATTCATCAGGGATTACCGATATATTTCTCACGAATGCCGAACTGAAGGAACTCCTGAAGCAGCCCTGGTAAACCGTTCTTTTCCGTTCAGGTCCTTCAGGATTTCAACACCGTTAAGGGAAAGATTTTCCTGCAGGGTTTTAATCTCGTTGCCATACTTTTCATTGATTTCGAAATACAGATGACCGCCAGGGCCCAGGTGTGTCACTGCAAATCGTGCGATCGCATGGTAAAACAACAACGGGCTTTCATCGGGGACAAACAGGGCCATCGGCGGTTCATGCTCCGTGACGTTGCGGCGCATCTTCAGCCTGTCATTTCCTGTCACATAGGGAGGGTTGCTGACAATAATATGGTAAGCACCTGTAACCAGATCTTCGTCCATGTTCAGGACGTCGGCAAGGACAAAGTTGATATCGCACTGTTGTTCACGGGCGTTCTCTTCTGCCATAAAGAGGGCGATTTCCGACACCTCCACGGCAGTAACCCGGGCATTTGGAAACCGCCTTTTCAGGTCGATTGCAATACAGCCCGAACCGGTCCCAATGTCCAGGACAGTCATCACCTCATCTTTTATTTCCCGGTGGTCGTTGCCGATGATAGAACACATTTCTTCGGTTTCGGGGCGGGGAATGAGAACCCCCGGACCAACCTTCAGCGCCATGCCGTCGAACCAGGCCTTGCCCAGGATGTACTGCAGCGGTTCTCCCGCCTGCAACCTTGAAAGGGCAGCGTAAAACATGGGAAGAGGGCCGGCAGGAATCTCCGTCCCGCCCGAAAGATGGAGCTGCATTTTCGACCAGCCCAGGTATTCTTCGAAGAGCAGCCGCAGGAATTGCCTGATCTCTTCGGGTGGATAACTGTCCGAAAGCCGGTCAAGAAATTCCCCGGACAGAAAATTTGGGGTGACAGGAGATATTTTCATTCGCCGAAGTTAGAAAAAAAGTAATTTAGCAGCAATGGAACTTACAACCGATTCGTATCTGTCCGTTTCGGGCGAGTCCCGTGGGATTTACAGGGAAAAGGCAAGTAAATTCATAGCAATTGCTCTCCCGGTATCGTCGGAAGAGGAGGTTAAACTCAGGTTGGAGGAGTTGCGAAAGAGTTACCATGATGCCAACCATCACTGTTACGCTTACCGGTTGGGCCACGAAAAACAGCAATACCGCGTAAATGATGACGGAGAACCATCAGGGTCGGCTGGAAAGCCAATTTACGGGCAGATACTTTCAACCGGGCTATCGGATGTGCTGGTCGTTGTGGTTCGCTATTTCGGCGGGACCAAGCTTGGTATCCCCGGGCTGATTCACGCCTACAGGACCACTGCACGCGAGGCGCTTGACCAGGCTGAAGTTGTTGAAAAAGTCATCAGGGAGCAACTCAGGGTCACTTTTGAATATGCCATGATGAACGAAATCATGCGGATCATGAAGGAAGAGGGGGTGAAAATCGTGCACCAGTCATCGACCGAGAATTGTGAGATTGATTTTATGGTAAGGAAAAGCCAGAGCGAAAAAATCCGGTTGAGGTTAACGCGGCTAAAAAATGTTAAAATTACTTCGAAATGAAGGATTTGCATCGGTACTTTATGGGTTAACCAGTCCCGGTATAAATTGCGAAACCTTTGATTTTGCTAACTAATTGACACATAGGGTTGAGTAAATTTAGATACTTTCTAAATAAGATATTCGGATGACAGTTGATCCATATTCAATCTATTGATGGCATGTTTAATAGGGTTTTCGAGCCTGACTTTAACATCGTGAATATGGTAAATTTCGGAAACAAATATTTTATAAATCAAGCCTGAAATATTTTTTTTTTCAACTTTTTTTTCCAAATTTTGTTAATTAAATAATGCATACCTCCCAGTGATGATTTTGGCTTGCGGACAAGATCGTAACGACCCAATATACAGGTAAAAAAACGTAAGCAATAAAACCCTCCAGGTATTTGAATTAATGGAAAAAAGCGCAGATGAAGTTTGGGAAAATTGCCTAAAAGTCATAAAAGATAATATTAATTATCAAAGTTTCAAAACCTGGTTTCATCCGATCCGTGCCGTCAAGCTGAAGGATCAGGTTTTAACGATTCAGGTTCCCAGCCAGTTCTTTTACGAATGGCTGGAAGAACATTACATTGGCCTACTGAAGAAAACGATTAAAAAGGAATTGGGAAATGATGGCCGGTTGGAATACAGCATCATTGTAGACAATAGCGACAGTGATCCAGGACCCTACACAATAAAGGTCCCCACCGGAGAGAAAAAAGCAACCTTAAACCAACCGGTTTCCATGCCCATCGATTTAAACCGAGGCACCTCAAAAGAAATTCCGAACCCGTTCATTATTCCCGGGTTGAAGAAGATCAAGATCAACTCACAACTGATCGAGAGTTATTCCTTTGAAAATTTCATAGAGGGCGACTGCAACAGGCTGGCACGTTCAGCCGGGTTCGCTGTTGCCGGCAACCCCGGTAAGACCGCCTTCAACCCGCTCCTTTTATATAGTCAGACCGGGCTGGGCAAAACCCATCTCTCGCATGCCATAGGCCTGCAGGTGAAGAACAATTTTCCTGATAAAACTGTGCTTTACGTCACAACCGACCAGTTTATCAACCAGTTCATCGATTCGGTCAGGAACAACAACCACAACGATTTTATCCATTTTTACCAGATGATCGATGTGCTGATCATCGATGACATCCACAACCTGGCCGGGAAGGAAAAAACCCAAGATGTGTTTTTTCATATTTTCAACCATCTTCACCAGAAGAGCAACCAGATCATCCTCACATCCGACAAACCGCCGGTGGAGATGAAGGGCATCGAACCGAGGCTCCTCTCCCGTTTCAAATGGGGACTTTCTGCCGACCTCCAGGTGCCCGATCTTGAAACACGGATTGCCATCCTGCACAAAAAGCTTTACAACGACGGCATACAGATCCCCGCCGAGGTAGTCGAATATCTAGCTTATAACATCAACACCAACGTCCGTGAACTTGAAGGGGCCCTGATCTCCCTGCTGGCACAATCGTCACTCAACAAGAAAACGATTACCCTGGACCTGGCCAAACAGATGATTGACAAATTTGTCAAGAACACATCCCGTGAAATTTCCATCGACTATATCCAGAAGGTGGTGTGCGACTACTTCAACATCCCGGTCGAATTGATCCATTCGAAAACAAGGAAACGCGAAATTGTCCAGGCACGACAGCTTTCCATGTATTTCTCCAAGAAACATACCAAGTCATCGCTGGCCAGCATCGGGCTGCACTGCGGCAATAAGGACCATGCCACCGTGCTTCACGCCTGCCGTACAGTCAACAACCTGGTTGAAACGGACAAGCAGTTCAGGCAGTTCGTCGAAGAACTTGACAAACGGATTAAGTTATAACCGAAGTCCCTTTCCCTTGATAAACATCCTTTTCGTTTGTACCGGTAACATTTGCCGGTCACCCCTTGCAGAGGGCATCCTGAGGCATCAGCTTGACGAGGCCGGTATTCCTGCATTCATCGATTCCTGCGGCTTTGAAGCCTTCCATGTGGGCGATCCACCCGATTACCGCGCCAGGGCTGTCGCCGAGCGTCACGGGGTTAATATTTCGGGTCTTCGCGCCCGGCTTTTCTCTGTCATGGATTTCGACTGGTTCGACCGCATATTCGTGATGGACGAAGGCCATTACCGGAATGTAATGAAGCTTGCAAGAAACGAAGCTGACCGGTCGAAAGTCGATTACATGCTGAACGTTTTAACCCCCGGAAAGAATATGGGTGTCATGGATCCATGGTATCATCATGAGGCGGCCTTTGAGAAGGTATTCCAGCAACTGGACATGGCCTGCGGGGAACTCACCCGGCAATTACGCACTTCAACACCCGGCATATGATTACCGAATCGTTTGTCATCCCCGATGCAGCAAACATCCTGCAGGCAGCTGCCCGGATAAATCCCTTTGTCAACCGGACTCCCGTGCTGACCTGTCATGCCGTCGACCGCATGCTGGGTGCCCGGGTTTTCATGAAATGTGAAAATTTTCAGAAGGTGGGCGCCTTCAAGGCACGCGGAGCAACCAATGCGGTGTTGTCGCTCGATCAGCAATTGCTGCGTAACGGAGTCGCCACCCACTCGTCGGGCAACCACGCGCAGGCCCTTGCCTGGGCTGCCTCGCTCGCAGGTGCAAAAGCCCACATCGTGATGCCTTCCGATTCATCGAAGGTCAAGGTGGCAGCGGTTAAAGATTATGGCGGCATCATCACCTTCTGCGAACCTAACCTCGATTCGCGGGAATCGACCCTTGAGAGGGTCATCGGCGAAACAGGGGCTACCGAGATCCATCCCTACAACAATGTGAACATCATCGCGGGACAGGCAACCGCGGCACTTGAATTCTTTGAAGATGCCCCTGGTCTCGACATCCTGATGACACCGGTAGGCGGCGGAGGTTTGCTGAGCGGGACCTGCCTCTCAGCCCATTATTTCCATCCATCCACGAAGGTTGTTGCCGGGGAGCCGGAGCAGGCCAATGATGCCTGGCAGTCCTTCACCCAAAAACACCTCATCCCATCCGTGAGCCCCGATACGATTGCCGACGGACTGCGCACCTCGCTCGGCTCCATCACTTTCCCGATCATCCTGCAGCATGTTCACGCGATTGTGACCGTGCGGGAGGAGAGCATCATAAAGGCAATGCGGTTCCTTTGGGAACGTATGAAGATCCTGGTCGAACCTTCCTCAGCCGTGCCCTTTGCTGCGTTGATGGAAGGAAAACTTGATATTGCCGGCAAAAATATCGGGATCATCCTCTCAGGAGGAAATGTTGACCTTGACAATTTACCCTGGAGCCATCATGAATAAAGGAACCCTATACCTCATTCCGTCGTTGCTCTCCGAAGGAAAAGCCGAAGATGTCATCCCGGCCAGGACCCTCTCGGTGCTGAGGAGCCTCGACTTTTTTATTGCCGAGGAGATCCGCACTGCCAGGCGATTTCTCATCAGGGCAGGGATCGGCAAGCCCATCGACGACCTGACCTTCATGGTGTTCAATGAGCATTCCACCGAATCCGACCTGCCTGAACTTCTTTCGTGCACTGCAGAAGGGCGCGATGTGGGACTTCTTTCCGAAGCGGGTGTTCCATGTGTAGCCGACCCCGGTTCGCGCATCGTCGCGCTTGCCCATGCAACCGGGATCAGGGTGGTGCCTCTCACAGGCCCCTCCTCCATCCTGCTGGCGCTGATGGCCTCGGGGTTCAATGGCCAGGACTTTTGTTTTTCGGGTTACCTCCCTTCCGACAAGATACTGAGAGTGAAAAAGATCAGGGAGCTTGAACGAACCGCGCGGGAAAAGGACCAGACCCAGATATTTATCGAGACTCCCTACCGGAACCTTCACCTCTTCGAATCGCTGGTATCCGTTTGCCACCCGGATACCATGCTCTGTATCGCCACCGAAATTACAGGACTGAACGAATCCATTGAATCAAAAACCATCAGCAACTGGAAAAAATCGCCCCCCGACATCCATAAAAGACCGGCGATATTCCTGATGTACCATTGAACATCCAGGGAAAATAACCCGCGGATTAAATCTATACGTTAAAAGGCTGTTTGCATAGTTTCTGTATTTGTAACAACCCGGTCCTGCCAGCGTCTAAGATTTATTGTTTCTCACCCTTTATTCTTCATAAATTGGAAACCGTACTCTCCATCCGCAACATTTCGAAACGCTATGGGAAGATCCAGGCGGTCGATGACCTCAACCTCGAAGTCATGAAAGGCCAGGTATTCGGGTTGCTGGGACCCAACGGCAGCGGGAAAACCACCACCCTCAGCGTAATCCTCGAGCTCATCAGGCCCGGATCGGGCGACTTTCAATGGTTCGGGCAGCCACCTTCAAAGGCCAGCAGGAAACGGATCGGTAGTGTAATCGAAAGCCCGAACTTTTTTCCCTATCTCAGCCCGGTGAATAACCTGAAAATCGTGGCCGACATCAAGGATCTCGGCTACGATGACATCGGGCGCGTTTTAAACCTCACGGGACTCTATGAACGGAGAAATTCACGGTTCAGGACCTTCTCCTTCGGGATGAAGCAGCGCCTGGCCGTCGCCTCCGCCCTGCTTGGCAATCCCGACATCCTCATCCTCGACGAACCGACCAACGGACTCGACCCACAGGGCATCGCGCACATCAGGGAACTGATCCTGCTCATCGCGCAGCAGGGCATCACCATCATCATTGCCTCTCACCTGCTCGACGAAATTCAGAAGGTATGCACCCACGTGGCTGTGCTGAGCAAAGGGAAAAAACTGTTCGACGGCGAAGTCAGCGAAGTCCTGGCGATTTCCGATTCCTACGAACTGTCGGCCGAAAATCCTGCTGCACTCAGCGAATCGATCAAAGCCTTTCCCGGTTACCGGTCGGCGACTGTGGCCGGGGAGAAAATCCTGGTTTATTTCAACAGTGAGGTAAACCCAGGCGAACTGAACCGGTTTCTTTTCGCACAGGGGGTGATCCTTACCCACCTGGCAGAGCGCAAACGCAGCCTTGAACAACATTTCCTCGAACTTTTACGCGACAACGCATGATAAAGCTATTGAAGATCGAATTTAAAAAAATCCGGACCTACCGGATTTTCTGGATACTGATCGGCCTCTATTTTGTATTCCTGGCCGCAGGGCTCATGATGGCCGAATTTATGGTCAACAACATGGTTGATAACATGAACAAGCACTCGCCGATCCCCTTTCCACATGTCGCCATCTATTTTTTTCCATGGGTGTGGCAGAACATATCTTTTTTCGCCACCATCCGTTACGTGCTGATCTTTCCTGCCATTGTGATCATCATCCTGATCACGAACGAATATTCCTTTAAAACCATCCGGCAAAACATGATCAACGGCATGAGCAAGGCCGAGTTCCTTCTTTCAAAACTGCTGCTCATCCTGGTGATTTCAGTAATCCTGACCTTTCTGCTTGGACTGGTTACCTTCATCATCGGGATTTCCCATACTTCGGGGATCACGCTTCAGCTCATCCTCCAGAAATCGTCATTCATCGTTGGTTTTTTCATCACGATCCTCTGTTTCCAGGTGCTGGCCCTCTTTTTTGCCTTCATGCTCCGGAATACAGGGCTCTCCATCGCATTGTTCACCCTCTACGTTTTTATCGTCGAACCCATTGTCTTTTATTTCCTGAAAAGTCCGATTGTTCATAAAAACGGCATTTCGCCGTACCTGCCTGTCAACTCGATCCTGAGGGTTACCGAATACCCGGCCATACCGGTTTTAAAACAGGTGATGGGATTGACCCTGCAGGATTCAGTTTCAATGTCAATATGTTTATATCCTTTGATTTATGCCATCTTGTTTATAGCAACAGTTTATATTGTATTGCTGACAAGGGATCTGTAAAAGGGGATACAGACTATAATCCCTCGCGCTTGCGGAGCACCCATTCGGCTGTAAGCAGGAGGATGATCAGTGCAAACAACCAGGGGGTTCCGATGAGATCGGACATCCTCTTCTGGAAAACGGACACCGAATGAATATCCTGTCGCGCTAGGATTTTTGCCGCCAGCGACCGGATGTTGTCTTTGAACACCATCTCCCCCTCATGCGCCGAGGCGATCCTGAAAAGGAGGTTGTGATCGGCCACCAGGTTTGAATTCTCGATATTCACCGGTTCTATATAAAGTTTCCCAGTTTTCTGGTAAAGACTATTGCCCGATTTAACGGTTGCAGTGTAGCTGTATTCTCCTTCGGGGAACATGCCTGCATTGAGGTAATAGGATTTTTGAGTCTTGCTGAATAGGTATGGATAGCTTTTTTGGTCTTTGTCGGTGAGGGTCAGGTTTACATCCGGCTGATTGATCATTTCGTACGAGGCGTTAAAGAGCTGTGCCTCAAATTCAAGCGGTTCATTTTCAAAGATCCGGTTCTTTACCTGTATCCTGAAAAAACTTTTATCCTCCCTGGTCGACAGGTACTGTGCCACCTTATCCATCCACACGTCAAAGCTCTCATGGTTGGCCTGTTTGATGAAATCGGCGATTCTCCATCGCCAGATATTTTCGCCGGCGATGATGCCGATTTTCCTGTCCATGACCCGCGGGAAGAGGATCAGCGGCGTGCGGGTAGCGATATTCCCGATCTTCTGGTAACAGAAAACCTCCGTCATCGGGCTTGCCTGGTAGAGACCGAAAGGTGACTGCAGTGGCGGAAACTCTTTAAAGTCGGCTGCATCCCTGTTATCCATCGTAAACAATGAAAAATCGGGATTGATGGCGGGCTGCGATTCGGTAAACGCATTTTTGGAGGCGTTGATGATCAGGCCTGTCTGCATGCGGTTGAAGGCATTCACGTCGGTTTGGGTGCCAAGGATGTACAATAACGAAACCTTCGATTTCTGCAATGCTGTGAAGTCGGTAACCGAAGTAATGGAGGGCAACTGGTTCAGGATGACCAGGTCGTATTTTTCAAAGGTGCGGGGCAACTCATCAGCCCCCATCTGCTCAACTTCAAAATGAGAGGAGCCTTCCAGTGCTTTCCTGATCGCTGTGACATCGGGATGGGGTGAAGTGGTAACCAGGGCGATCTTCTGCCTGACGTCGAGTACCTCGACGATAAACCCCGACTGGTTGTTCTGCATGCTTCCCTCCCCTTTTACCTCGCTGAGGCGCAGCGTATAACGGGTCATCCCGGATTCTTTTGCCTCGAGGATGAAGGTTGCTTTCTGCACGGAACGGTCGCCGTTCACCCTGATCTCTTTCGAATCAAGCAGCTGGGTTCCTTTTGATACCGTTAATTTCGTTGTTGAACCATTGCATTTGTCCATCTCCACGAGCACCTCGACCGGGAATTTATCTCCTTTATAGGCGGTTTTGTTCACGGTGATCTTCCGGATGAAGACATCCTTTTTCACGGTGGTATCCCCCAGCGCAATGGTATACACGGGAAATGTAATTTTTTGCGCGGCGTACCACGGGTCGGTCCCTTCGTTGTAAATGCCGTCGGAGACCAGGATGACAGCCGCGGCATTCCGGTTGGCATACCTGGTATTGACCTCCGTGAAAAAGGAGGAAATATCGGTTTTTGTCCCTTTGAAATCACCCGTGAATCCGGGTTTGAGCCGCTCGCTGAAGGAGTAAAGCTTTACCTCGCATTTCTGTCCGAGTTCACTGGCAAGCGACTGGATTTCCACTGGGAATTTTGACCGGTAATAACCTGAATCGGCTGTAAGCACCATGGATCCGGAATTATCGATACCGATGACGATCAGGGGTTTTTCCACGCGCTTTTCCGTCCGTTTGATCATCGGTGAGAGGATCAGGAAGGCAATGATGGTGACGGAGAAAAACCGAAGGGCGGTCATGCTCCAAATGACCACCGGCCTCATGCCCCGGCGGATGTCGTGAAAATAGAGGAAAAGCGAATAGGCTGCCCCCAGCAGGAGACATAAAATGACCAGTCCGGAAGGGTATTCGGTAATCATCAGGTATGCAATCCTCCGCAAACGGGAATGGCTTGCCCGTTGATATATGAACTGAGGTCGGAGGCCAGGAAAAGTGCAAGGTTCGCCACATCATCCGGGGTACCGGCACGTTTCATGGGGATATCCTGGATCCATTTGTCGCGGAATTCCTGGGGCAGTTTGGCCGTCATCTCGGTTTCGATGTAACCAGGGGCGATTGCATTGCAGCGTACGTTCCTGGAGCCGAGTTCCTGGGCGATCGATTTGGTAAACCCGATGATGCCAGCTTTGGAGGCGGAATAGTTTGACTGACCGCTGTTGCCTTCAATCCCCACCACCGAGCTCATGTTGATAATGGAGCCGAAGCGCTGCTTGATCATGACACGCTGGATGGCCTTGGTAAGGTTAAAGACCGACTTGAGATTTACGTTGATCACCCGGTCCCAGTCAGATTCGGACATCCGCAGCAGCAGGTTGTCGCGTGTGATGCCTGCATTGTTGACCAGGATATCGATGGTTTCGAAATCTTCCAGGATACTTGTGATCAGGCTCTCGCCGTCGGTAAAGGAACTCGCGTCGGAAGCATACCCCTTTGCCTTCACACCGAATGTGGCAAGTTCCTGCTCGAGTTGTTTTGAATCGTCGTTGTACTGGATATCTGAAAAGGCGACATTGGCGCCATGTTCGGCAAATTTTAAGGCGATTGATTTCCCGATCCCCCGGTTTGCGCCGGTTATCAGGGCTGTTTTTCCTTCAAGCAATTTCATAGGTCGTATTTAATTTTTTAGCAAAGATAGAAATATCACAGAAATGGCACACCCGGGATTCCATCATGCGAATGCAGATAACGCAGGTACTGGGCCATTTATTTTCACCCGGGCAAATCCCCGGATGATCAGATTCGCCTAAATCCAGGTAACCAGGTTGAAATCCTGGCGGTGCGGAAGCAACGGGTTCTTCGGGAAAAGCCTGAAGGCAAAATCGTGAACACCCGCCTGGTTGATGGGAATGTCGCAGGTAAAGGTCGCGATGTTATTTTCAGTCTTCAGAAGCGACATCTCCTCGATGAAACTCGGTTCCTTCACCTCATCGTTTATTTTTTTACCGAAGAGTACTTCAATCCCGATGTCGGTCCCGGCAAGTTCATTCAGGTCGAGAATGATCTCTGCCTTGAACGATTCGCCGAGCGACAATGGTTTCTGGTTTGAATCGGGGATATTGACCGCGATCACCTCAATGCTCTCCCATCCACGGGCGACTTTCCGTTTCCAGTTGGCCACATGCCGGGCCATTTCATAATTTTTGGCCGACATCAGCCGGGTGCGCTTGAACAAAGGATTGTAATACTGGCGGATGTAGTCATCCAGCTGGCGTTTCATGGTAAAGTGCGGCGCAATTTCGGAAATGGTGTTCTTGATGTAGGAGACCCATTTTTCCGGGATTTTCTGTGCGTTGACGTCGTAATAGATGGGGATGATCTCCTCTTCCAGGATCGAATAGATGGTTTCGGCATCCAGTTCATCCTGGAACTGGTGATTGTCGTAGGTCGCCTCTTCCTTGAGGGCCCAGCCGGCGTTGGGACGGTAGCCTTCGGCCCACCATCCGTCGAGTACGCTGAAATTCACCACGCCGTTCATCACCGCCTTTTCACCACTGGTGCCGGAAGCCTCCAGGGGACGTGTCGGCGTGTTGAGCCAGATATCGACCCCTTTGATGAGGTATTTGGCCACCTCCATATCGTAGTTTTCGAAAAAGAAGATCTTACCGACAAATTCGGGAATGTGCGAAATCTCGTATATGCGCTTGATGAGATCCTGACCGGCTTTATCGTTCGGGTGCGCCTTGCCGGCAAACATGAACTGAACCGGTTTTTCCTTGTTGTTTACGATCCTCGACAACCGGTCGAGGTTGCTGAACAGCAGGTGTGCCCTTTTATAGGTGGCAAAACGCCTGGCAAAACCGATGGTAAGGGCCTTGGGGTTGACCAGTTCACGGATCTTGAAGATCAGTTTGGGATTTTCGTGACGACGGGTCATGTCGTCGTAAAGATGACTTAAAAGGAATTCATTCATCTGCCCCTTTTGTTTCAGCTTGGTGTTCCAGATCGTTTCATCGTCAACCTTGTGGATATTCTTCCAGTAAGACGGGTTTGACTGGTCCTCAAAAAAACCGTTACCGAATTCCTTGGCATACAGCTGTTGCCACGATTTGGCAGTCCATGTGGGCAGGTGCACGCCGTTGGTAACATAGCCGATATGCAGTTCCCCGGGGTAATAGCCGTGGTATAATTTGACAAACATCTCCCGCGTGACCCTTCCGTGGATCTTGCTCACCCCGTTGATCTCCTGTGAAAGTTTGGCTGCAAGCACGCTCATGGAGAATTTCTCATTGGCGTCATTTTCGACCATTCTGCCGAGATTCATGAATTGTTCCCACTTCTGGTTAAGGTGATCGGGATAATGCGACAGGTAGCGTCGTAACAGGTCCTCGGGGAAGGTATCGTGGCCGGCCGGCACAGGCGTATGGGTGGTAAACAGCGTTGAACAGCGAACCATCTCCATCGCCTGCTGAAAGGTCAGTTTCTCGTTCTGGATGAACTTCCTGAGCCGTTCGAGACCGATGAAGGCCGAATGTCCTTCGTTGCTGTGGTATACATTCGGGTTGATGCCGATGGCATCGAGCATGCGGATGCCACCGATCCCCAGGAGCAGTTCCTGGCGCAGGCGGTTCTCATTGTCACCCCCGTAAAGCTGGTAGGTGATGCTGCGGTCTGACTCTGCATTTTCCTCGATATCGGTATCCATCAGGTACAGTGGAACCCGTCCCACATCACAACGCCAGATCTTGGCATACATGGTGCGTCCTGGCAGTGCGAACGAAGTCTTGATCCAGTTTCCCTGTTCGTCGCGGACCGGGATGAGGGGCATGTGGGTGAACTTCTGGGGGGTATAGATGGCAACCTGGTCGCCGAAGATCGAGAGGCTCTGGGTAAAGTATCCATACCGGTAGAGCAGACCTACCCCTACGATGTTGTAGTTTGAATCGCTGGCCTCCTTGAGATAGTCGCCGGCAAGCATGCCCAGTCCGCCCGAAAAAATCTTGACGGTATCATGAAGGCCATATTCCATGCTGAAATAGGCCACCAGTTCTTGTGGTTTCTCGGAAGCTTTTGCCATGTAGGAATTGAATTCGGCGGTCACCTTTTCGAGCTTCGCGATAAATTTCTCATTGACGCTCAGGTTCTGCAACTCTTTGAACGACAGCGATTCGATGAGGGCTATGGGGTTGAATTTCAATTCGTACCACCGCTCCTTGTTGATCATTTCAAACAATTCGGAACCTTCGTAATTCCAGGACCACCAGAGGTTCTTGGCCAGGCGGTCGAGACTGGCAAGGTTTTCGGGAACGCGCTGCTGGATCAGTACTTTCCGCCACTCGGGCTTAACTTCGACAAAACTCTTCGGCGACGAAGCCAGTAATTGCGGCTGTTTACCCGCATACTGCTCCGCCCTGCCTGCGGTCCCGGCAAGTGCATCGGAATAGGCCTCCCGGTAATTGCCTATGAGATTTTTCCAAAGTACCGACCTTGAAATTTCGTAGGCCTTGATCCTGATCTTGATGATCTCCTTCTCGGTCTTGGAGATGCAGTTCTGGATGTGTTTTACAATGTTGTCAACCACCTCCTGGTCATTGTCGTCGTTCCGTTCGATGACCGTGGTGCAATCTTTAATGTTCGGGAAGAGAGTCCTGATCCATTGGCCGAACCCGGTCACCGACGTCGTGATGGTAGGAATGTGGTATGAAACGCTTTCAAGGGCTGAATAGCCCCAGGGTTCATAATACGAGGGATAGACAGTGCCGTCAAAACCGATGAGCAGGTCATAGTAGGTCAGGTTGAAAATCCCGTCCTCGCCGTTCAGGTAAGTGGGAACATAAATCACCTTCACCTTGTCCTCGGGGCGGTTCATCAGCGCGTTTGCCTTGATCCTGCTCAGGATCAGGTCATTGTCAGGATCGGCTACGACGTGGGTGGTGTATTCTTCAGGTCTTGGTTGGCCAATGTCTCCCGTATGCATCCGGTCAAGCAGGTCGATACGCGGGCCGTTCAGCCCGGAAGACACTGCGATAAATGCGATAAGAGTCTGGGGTGCCTTCGACTGGCTGTTCAGTGTACCCAACGCATCAATGAAAATCTCGATTCCCTTGTTCCTGATTTCATACCTGCTGCTGTTCAGCACCAGGATGCTGTCGGCGGCGAACTGCTGCCCGGTGAGTGCCCCGGCAACCTCCAGAAGCTTCCTGCGTGAAGTGCTGCGTTTTTCGGAAAATTCCTCGTTGGGGGGTACCCACGAGTCGTCGAAACCGTTGGGTGTAATCAGGTCGGCCTCTTTTTCGAGGAAATGACGACATTCGTTGTTGGTGATCTCGCTGGGGGTTGTAAAAAAATCAGCTTCGTTTGCCGATAATTTTTCAAGGGAAAACTTTGCCAGTACGCCGAATTGACGCGCGATTGCCTCGCTGTTGTAATTTTCGAGGTTACTGTACAAAGGGAGCCCGTGGGTTGCAATCGTCCGGCCAAGCACTGTTCCATGGGATGTGAATACGGTACCTACCTGGGGCACCATCTCCTTCAGGTATAGGATCCCGGTACCGGTCTTCCATTCGTGGAATTGGGCGATGATTTTGTCGTGGTGCGACAGGTTGCAGTTATAAAAACTTTCAATGATCATCCCGGCAGCATAGCCGAAAAAAGCAGGTTCTACGTAATCCCAGTCGCCCGAAAGTGAGTCAAGCTTGTAATGTTCCCAGAAATGGGCGAAGATTTTATCCTTCTCGGTAAAATAGGAGGTGAAATCTACCAGCACGACGACCGGTTTCCCAGGAATGTTCCAGCGTCCGACCCTCAGGCGCAAGCCTGAATCTTCAGCGATTTCGCGCCAGGATTTATAGAGAAACTTGTCTTCAATAAATTCAGGATTCTTGTGGGTCTCCTTCCACACGTCAGGACCGATGAGTATGTAATTGTCCTTGAACTCCTCGGCAAGGATCCGGGCTTTTGTGGCGATGGCGGTATGAATTCCGCTAATCTTGTTGCATACTTCCCAACTGGTTTCAAACAGGTAATCGGGGGTTACAAGCAATTTATCCTTCATCATGACAGTTACTTAGAATTCTTTTTCGGTTTTTTTTCGGTGGACGGGACCTGTTTCGGGCTACTCTTTGCCTTTTTGGCAGCGGGCCTGGCAGTAGCGACTTTGGCTTTTGCAACCTCCTCCTTCACCACCGTCACGGTTTTAGTCTTCGCCCCAACTTTAGTGGCTTTTATTTTCGGAGTTTTTACAGGCCGGGCCAGGGCTGTTTCCTTATCCGTTGCCAGATCTGCTTTTTCCAGGACGGTCTCCATGGCCAGGGCGTCTTCATCGACCCTGATCATGAAATCGGACAGCACGTTCATGTAATTGATGAACGCCTCATAGGGCGATCCATAAGGGTTGAAATATTTGTGAACCTCCCCTGCCGAGAACCATTTCGTGCACATATAATAAAAATGGTTGCTGGTTTGCAGGTATTGCCAGTCTTTTTGCAGGGCGGCGCTGGTACACTTCCTCATCTTTGGTTCATAGGAATAGAGCTTAGCGAAAGCCTCGTCCTGCAGTTCATTGCCAAGCCAGGCGGTCAGGTCGCGCTCTTCGTCGGCCCACGATATGGGGTGCAACACCGAAAGGGCAGCCACCGGTTGCAATTCATGGTAAAGATCTTCGGGGGTTTTGAAGGAGAAATCGGATTTAGAGAATACCGTTTCGGGCAGGGCCCTGAAGAAATCGAAGATCCCGGTCTCCTTCCACTGGTGTTCGCCAATGGTTTCATAATCGAGGAAAAGGTTGACCACCTCTTCGTTCTTGTCGACCTTGTTGAGCCAGTCCACGAATTTCTCGGTCGTCAGGGGCCATTCCGACCAGTCCTGGTTCGAAAACCTGAAGGTGAGGTCGTCGCTAAGCCTGAAATTACGCAGCAAAACCTTGAGTTTCGGATTGATCCGGTTGCAGTACATGTAATTGGGACTTTTCCATCCGAGGATGTGTTTTGCGCCCTCTGTGAGCATGGTATGATAACCCATGTCGGCAACCATCTCCCCTATTTTGTCGGAATAGATCAGTTCGGTATTCCTGAAAGTCGTCGGTTTTTTGCCGAACAATTCTTCCACCTTAGCCGCGTGCATCGCTACCTGGCGAACAAATTCATCCTTGTTGCCAAGGCAGGCAAGCGAATGCGAATAAGTTTCGGCAAGGAATTCCACCTGGCCGGTGTCGGCCAGTTTCTTAAAACTCGCTATCACCTCAGGGACATGGGTTTGCAATTGTTCCAGGGCCGTGCCCGAAATCGAATAGCTCACCCTGAAGGCAGTACCGAATTCCCTGATCAGGTCAAGCATCAGGTTGTTGGCCGGGAGATACGATTTCTCGGAAACCCTCCGGATGATATGACGGTTCTGGTAGTCATCATAATAGTGATGATCTTGTCCGATATTGAAAAACCGGTAGGTACGCAGTCGAAACGGCTGATGGACCTGGAAATAAAGGCAGATGGATCTCATATGATCAATTATAAAACAGCTTGATTATACACTTCAATTACATTAATGGCAGCATTTTCCCAGATGAGGTTGTCGACTTCCGACTTCCCGTAGCGGATGAACATCTTACTGAGTCCCTCGTAATGGAGGATACCGTAAATGGCATCAGCCAGCGCGTCGATATCCCAGAAGTCGACCTTGAGTGCATGCTGGAGCACTTCAGCCACGCCCGATTGTTTTGATATAACCACCGGCACGTTCGAGCGCATGGCCTCCAGCGGCGAGATCCCGAAGGGTTCCGACACCGACGGCATCACGTAGACATCGCTCATGGCAAACATGGTATCCACTTCAGGTCCGGCAAGGAACCCGGTAAAATGGAATTTTGTGGCGATTTTCAGTTGCGCCACCCTGCGGATCATGCGGTTCAGGAGGTCGCCCGAGCCGGCCATCACAAAGCGGACGTTTGAATCACGCTTCAGCACCTTGTAGGCCGCCTCGACAAAATAATCGGGACCTTTCTGGTAGGTAACCCGTCCGAGGAAAGTAACAACCTTCTCCTTGACATGCTTGGTAACCTCTTCCCTGTCAGGTCGTTCGACAGGTTCAACGGCATTGTGCACGGTGATGACCTTCTCAGCCGGGATCCCGTATCGCTCGATGACGATCTGGCGGGTCAGGTTGCTCACGGTGATCACCAGGTCGGCTTCGGTCATCCCCTGCCGTTCGATATCGTAGACCGGCTGGTTTACATTTTCGCCCGACCGGTCGAACTCGGTGGCATGTACATGCACCACCAGCGGTTTGCCGGTCAGCTTCTTGGCCGTAATCCCGGCAGGATAGGTGAGCCAGTCGTGGGCGTGAATGACATCGAAGGTATTGTTCGCCGCGATGGACGAAGCTACCAGTGCATAGCGTGAAACCTCTTCCATGAGGTTCGGACCATATTTGCCTGAAAAGGTATATTGCTTCGAAAATACCGAATGTTGTTCATCCTTTCCGGTCAGCTGCTCCGAGGTAACCACCCGTTCAAACTCTTCCGGGTCGAGGTATGGCACCAGGTTCGACCCAATCTCCATGAACTGGATATTGTCCCAGTATTCACGGGTCTCGGTTTTGGTGAAATCAAGAACGACATCACTGGCGTTGACCAGCCGAAAACCCTCCTTGGTTTCATCTCCAAAAGCTTTGGGAACTACGAAGATTACCTCAACGCCGTGTTTAACAAGGCCTTTGGTCAAACCGAAACAGGCTGTACCCAGTCCGCCGGTGATATGCGGAGGGAATTCCCAACCAAACATTAAGACACGCATTTTTATTTTTGATTTACGATTTACGATTTACGATTCCTGGTTTGCTCCCGTGATCTCCATGGGAACCGGCCAGGGCGATGTTGGCGGGATAAAGCCCGGTTGCATTATTCATTCTGTTTAATAAGGTAATGGATCCTGAGCAGTTCCGCAACCGACCAGGCCTGTGAGATGGCTCCCCTGCCGGTATGGGGCGGATCGCCGTCGTACAATTCGGAGATGGTTCCGATTCCGTGTTCCGTCATCACCGGTTCAAAGCCCTCGTAGAGCGATTTGATCAGCGACATCCCGCTTTTTCCGTGGATCCGGAGGTAGCCCTCGACGAAATGTCCAAGGAGCCATGGCGTAACCGTTCCCTGGTGATAGGCCGAATCGCGCGTATCCGGGTCGCCGAAATAGGAACCCTTGTATACCGGGCTTTTCGGCGTAAGGGTACGCAACCCCCGTGGCGTTAACAATTCCTGTTTCACGCGGCTCAGGACCTCTTTCCTGATCTCTTCGCGCACCGGGCAGAAAGGCAGCGAAGTGGCGATCACCATGTTGGGCCTTACCGCCCAGTCCTTATAAGTTCCGTCGACATAATCGGCCAGGTACCTCTTTTCCGGGCTCCAGAAGGTCTCATAGAAAGAGCCCGGTATCTGGCAGGAAATCTCCTCCCATTCCTTGCAGAATGTGGTGTCACCGGCTAGTTCCGCCATGCCCATGCTGAATTTGACAGCATTGTACCAGAGGGCGTTCACTTCAACCGTTTTGCCGATCCTTGGGGTCACCGGTTTCCCGTGGGCGATGGCATCCATCCAGGTGAGTGCGATCCCGTGAACCCCGGCATAGATCAGCCCGTCGGTATCCATGTGGATGTTGAATTCAGTCCCTTCGCGGTAAGCTTCCAGGATAAGTTTCATCTTTTTCCCGTAGGCCGGCCAGATTTCGGCATCTTCGCCCGTAAAGGCGGCATATTGCTGAAGGGCCCAGAAAAACCAGAGCGAAGCGTCGGATGAGTTGTAGCTTGTTTTGCTCCCGGTGCCGTAGTTGGGAAAAAGCGGTCCTTTCATTTCGGACACAAGCGTATCGATGATGTTCCTGCAGGTGGAAAAGTCCCCGTTCACAAGGGTCAGGCCCGGGAGAGAAACAAAGGTGCTGCGGCCGCAGCGGCCAAACCATGGAAAGCCGGCGATCACTTCGGTTCCCCTCCCTTTTTTAACCACGAACTGCTGCGCGGCATTGGTAAGGCAATTGGCGAAATTATTCCGCGGGATGCGTTTTTCAAGCTCGGCGTCGAAGGTCCGCTTCATCGATGCGGGATTCAGTTCCCTGGTACCTGCAGCGAAATAGATGCTTTCGCCGGTTTTAATCTCAACCTCAAAAAAACCGGGGACATACAGGTCTTCCTGATATTCAAAGCCGCGCTCCATCTCCTCCTGGTATTCAATATTGTAGTACCAGTCGGGAACGTGGGTATATTCGTTGGGCCGGGAGAGCTGCATATACAGGTCGGTGTATCCCTGGTACATTCTTACCCTGATTCCCTGGTCGACCGCTTCGTATTTTTTATCTGCAAAAATGTTTTCCTTGCTCAGTGCATGGATGTTTCGGAAGGCCAGGAATGGTTTGAACCTGAGTTTCGTGGGCGAATGGGCCTCCACCAGGGTATACTTGATGATCATCCGGTCCTCGCGCGTGGTAAAGACCATCTCTTTGGTAAGGATGACGCCGCCCACCCGGTAGGTCATCTTGGGATAGGGTTCTGTGACAAAATCACGGATGTATTTGTGACCCTTCGGATTGTATTTGCCACCTGGATATTTATGGATTCCGAGGTTGAAATCCGCGTCCATCTGGATCACCGTCTCATCCAGCGAGGAGAGCAGCACATGGTTCTCATGATCGATGCCCGGCTGCGACGTTACCAGCATCCCGTGATATTTGCGGGTGTTGCAGTTGATAATGGTTGAGTTGGCATACGATCCCGCCCTGTTCGACCTTAACAGTTCGCGGTTTAAAGAATATTCCAGGTTGACCAGCTGATTCTTATCAAAATTGATGTAACTCATTGCGGTTGATTTTCATGACAACATTGATTCCACCCGGATTTTATGTTACAGGCACGACGCGGGGAGGCAGTGAAATTCAGAGTGAACCGGTGTAGTTTGCGCCTTTTTGCCAATACGATGATCAGGTTTTTATTTCGATCCGGGGTGGACTCATTGTCCAAATATAGGATTAAAAAAACAATTTGCAAAGTTACAATAATCCTTCTTTTTAACGTTACTCTCAATAAAACTTAATTATTCCTTAATTTTGACGCGCTAAACTCCTGCTATAATGCGATTTTCCCGGTTCCTGTTTTATCCTGTTGTTTTTGGTTTTTTCATCCTGTCAACCCTTGCCTGCCACAAAACCGACAAGATCGACAGCACCGCCGGATTAAAACTCTCCTTTTCGGTGGATACCGTCTTTTTCGATACGGTCTTCCCAACCATAGGTTCGGTCACCCGGCGTCTGATCGTACACAACCCGAATAAGAATAAGGTGAGCGTCGCTTCCATCCGGCTTGCCGGCGGGGGGAATTCGAGTTACCGCATCAATGTGAACGGCAATCCCACCCTCACTGCTTCTGATATTGAAATTGCAGGCGGCGACAGCCTTTTCATCTTCGTTAAGGTGACCATCGACCCGAACAAATCCGATATTCCTTTCGTTGTCAGCGATTCCATTGAATTTACCACCAATGGCACCTACCAGAATGTTAAGCTCGTGGCCTGGGGCAGGAACGCCATTTTTTACCGCAATGCGACCCTGAAGGGGAACTTTGTGTGGGACAGCCTGCGTGCCCATGTCATTTATGGTTTTCTCAGGATTGATACGAATGCCACCCTGACCATCCTCCCGGGAACCCGGGTTTACTTTCACAAGGACGCATGGCTGTCCATATCTTTTCATTCAACCCTGAAGGTCCATGGGGTGCTTGGACAACCTGTCAGGTTCCAGGGCGACCGGCTCGATCCCTTTTACAAGGACCTTCCTGGCCAGTGGGGCGGCATCTACCTCGACCAGGGCAGCCGCGATCATGAAATTACCTATGCCGTGATTAAAAACGGAACCTTCGGGCTTTCGGCCGACTCCCTCGGAAGCCAGGGAGCACCGCTGCTGCTGCTTAACGACTGCATCATCCGCAACATGACCTCTATCGGCATTTTTGCATATGGAAGCAACATCAGGTCGGAGAATTGCGTGATCGGCGATTGCGGCGGTTACGCAGTCTATGTTGAATATGGCGGTACGTATGATTTCAGGCAGCTCACGGTGGCCAACTATTGGTACGCCTCCGTCAGGCACGTACCCTCCATAGGTCTCACCAATTTTACACAGGATACCCTCGGGAACAAGAAGCCCAATGCACTTACCAATGCCTATTTCGGGAATGTGATCCTGTTCGGCGCGGAAGATGAGGAGATCATGCTCGATTCGGTAGCCACCGCCCCTTTCAATTTCACCTTCGATCATGCCCTGCTTAAAACGCTCCACCCTGCCGGCAACGCATCGGGGTATGTCCATTGCATCGTGAACAAGGACCCTGGTTTTGTTGATGTTTCCAAGTACGACTACCGCATCGACAGCATCTCCCCTGCCATTCACAAAGGATCGGCGGCCATATCCATCAGCATTCCATATGATATCAATGGTGTAACCCGCGGCCAGGATCCTGACCTCGGTGCATACGAATACGTAAAAAAGAACTGATTTTCGCTCCCTCGCTACCTCACTACCTCGCTACCTTCCAAGCGCTTTCACCATCGCCGCGCCCAGGTCGGCCGGTGAATCGACAACAGTGATGCCGCATTGGCGCAGGATCGCTTTTTTAGCCTCTGCCGTATCTGATTTTCCACCCACTATGGCACCCGCGTGACCCATGGTGCGCCCTGTCGGGGCCGTAGCGCCCGCGATGAAACTTACCACCGGCTTGGTCCCGTGCTGCTGGATCCAGTACCCGGCGTCGGTTTCCATGTTGCCGCCGATCTCCCCGATCATGATGATCCCCTCGGTTTCGGGATCGGCCATGAACATCTGGACCGCTTCTGCAATGGTCGTGCCGGGGATTGGGTCGCCCCCCACGCCGATCATGGTCGACTGGCCCAGGCCTGCCTTGGTGATCTGGTCAACGGCTTCATACGACAAGGTCCCCGAGCGGGAAACAATCCCGATGGTTCCCGGGCGGTGGATGAACCCGGGCATGATTCCGATCTTGGTGGCGGGCGGTGTGATGATCCCCGGACAATTGGGACCGATCATGCGCACGCCGTGGCAGCGCAGGTATTCCTTCACTGTGATCATGTCCTTGACAGGGATTCCCTCGGTGATGCAGACGATCAGGTCGATGCCTGCGTCGGCTGCTTCAAGGATGGCGTCGGCCGCCAGCGGGGGCGGCACGAAAATGATTGAAACGTTTGCCCCGGTGGCCATGACAGCATCGGATACCGTGTTGAACACCGGCCGGTCGAGATGCATCATCCCCCCTTTGCCCGGGGTGACCCCCCCGACGATGTTGGTACCGTATTCGATCATCTGACCCGTGTGGAAAGAACCTTCATGGCCCGTGATGCCCTGGACAATTACCCGTGAATCCTTGTTAACCAGAATACTCATAATTAATTAAAAATTAAAAATTAAAAATTTCGGGGAAAAACGAGGAGTGCCCCGCATTAACAACCAGGTCGTGCAGTACACCTGTTTTGCATTTTGAATTCAGTTTTGATCTTTGAATTCTGAGCTTTGAGTTCCCAAAGTTACTCCGATTTGAAAAAAAGAAAAGTTTTTCTTGATAAATTTGTTCAGGGGCAAACCTGCGGGGAGCAATTCCGCTGAGTGTTCCGTAAACCCGTATCTTTGGTGACTGCAATGAAAACCGGTAAATAAAAGACCATGAGCATATTCCACCTGAACGATACCATTTGCGCACTTTCGACCGCCCCCGGCCTGGGAGCCATCGCGGTCATCAGGCTGTCGGGGCCCGCAGCCCTGGAGGTCACCGGCAGGATATTCAACCCTGCGGAAAAGAACCTGGAGATCACCACGGCAAAGTCGCACACCATCCATCTTGGCACTCTGGACGGCGGAACCGGCATTATCGACGAAGTGCTCGTGAGCATTTTCAGGAACCCTCATTCATACACCGGCGAGGATGTGGTTGAAATTTCGTGTCACGGGTCGGTTTACATCCAGCAAAAGGTTCTTGAAATGCTGGTTTCGCATGGCCTCAGGATGGCAGGGCCTGGTGAATTCACCCTGCGGGCCTTCATGAACCGTAAATTCGATCTTTCGCAGGCCGAGGCGGTTGCCGACCTCATCGCCGCCCATTCCTCCGCCTCCCACGACCTGGCGATCAGCCAGATGCGGGGCGGGTTTTCGAAAAAGATACACCACCTGCGCGAAGCGCTCATCGGCTTCACCGCGCTGATCGAACTGGAACTTGACTTCAGCGAGGAGCATATGATCTTTGCCGACCGAAGCGGTTTCCACACCCTGCTTGATGAAATTGAGACCGAAATATCATCATTGATCGGTTCCTTCAGCCTTGGCAATGTGATCAGGAGCGGCATCCCGGTGGCCATCATCGGCAAGCCGAATGTGGGCAAGTCGACCCTGCTGAATGCGCTGCTGAATGAAGAGAGGGCCATTGTTTCGGAGATCCCCGGTACCACCCGTGACGCCATCGAGGATACCATCATCATCGGGGGGTACAGTTTCAGGTTCATCGATACCGCCGGTTTGCGCGCAGCCGTGGACCAGATCGAGACCATCGGCATCGGGCGCACCTGGGAAAAGATCGGTGAAGCCAGCATCATCCTGTACGTGTTTGATGCCACGGTGCAGTCCTTCGCGGATGTAACGGAGTCCATCGCCGAGTTCAGGGATTACACGGCCGAAAACGCCAGGACCATGATCCTGGTCGGGAATAAAATGGACAAACTGAAGAGCCTCCCGAAGGGGTTTAAGGATTTCGTGGCGTTCGACACGGTGTTTGTATCGGGCAAGCGCCGCGAGAACATCCACCTCATTGCCGAACACCTGGTGAAGGTGGTAGAAGACACCAACGTTACCGACCGCACCATTGTTTCAAACTCACGCCATCATGAAGCACTGCAGCGGGCCCTCGGATCGGTGCTTTCCGTCAGGCAGGGGCTCCGCACAGGCATCTCCACCGACCTGCTCTCGCCCGACCTTCGGAATGCCCTCTATCACCTGGGCGAGATTACCGGCGAAGTGACCAGCGACGACATTCTAGGGGCGATTTTCAGCAGGTTCTGCATCGGAAAGTAACCGCCACAAAACGAACACATAACCAAAACTGTATAAGTGACGTAAAGCCCATTAAATATGGGCTTTTTTAATTATTATTGTTAATATCTTTTACGTACCGTTAGTGATCCGTTCTGTATATATTTGTACCTTTGGTGTACCTCAATTAAAATTTTGGTGAATATTTGTACCTCGGACATATAAATGGGGAATTAACTTGACACTTTTAAACACTTTTATACAATTGAATACAAAATGAGCACAAATATCAAGGTACAACGGATTTGTCAATTTTGCGGAAAAGAGTTTACAGCCAGAACTACTGTCACACAATATTGCAGCGATAATTGTGCAAAACGTGCTTATAAAGCCAGGCAACGAGCTACAAAAGTTGAGAATAGCAACAAAGAAACCATTCAGATTAAATCAAAACCCATTGAAGATCTTAAGGTACAGGAATTCCTCAGTGTCCGGCATGTGGCCAAACTGATCGGATCTTCAAGACAAACCGTTTATAACCTTATTAATACAGGGAAATTGCAAGCTGTAA
>Ga0209697_10000385_pt1 | contig 72251 bp, 62 predicted proteins | sample AliMusrvi5mmetaG_FD_184115 | JGI IMG/M metagenome (GOLD analysis project Ga0209697, IMG submission 184115) | Freshwater lake bacterial and archeal communities from Alinen Mustajarvi, Finland, to study Microbial Dark Matter (Phase II) - Alinen... | ecosystem: Environmental > Aquatic > Freshwater...
ATTTTATGTATTTTATACTGATATTTAATTTGATATTAGCGCATTTATAATCTGATATTATTTTTATTAATTTCTTGTTAATAATGTTTTTTATTATAAATTACTGCTTTATTATCTTGGTCATTCTGCATTAATAATAAAGAAGTAGTTTATTTTTAATTATTTATTGTCATAATTTATATATGATTAATTATTTGTATCATCTTTTTATTTTATGTTGTTTTATGATTATCGATTAATCAATTATCTATTGAATTAATTGATTAATTATTTTCTTATTATTTTATTGATTTATGGTTTTTGTTTATTTGAGGTGTTATTTGTTCAGGAAAAAAGAATGGATCGGTGGTTACACAATGTTTTTTGTGATTTTGATCGGCGATAGGTAAACTGTGATTCATCGATTTAATCACTTAAGCTTTTATACTTGTAATTAACCCACTCTTACATGTCCCGAATACTGACCATTGTCATGATGCTTGTTGTGCTCGCTTTTGGTTTTTTTCTCGGAACCAGGCTTAATGGAAGCAGGGAGGGCAGGTTTGATGATCAGAAAAAAATCCTTGAAGCCTATAGCTTGATGAAAGAGTTTTATGTCGATGATGTTAACGGCGATAGTCTTTCTGGCGCTGGTATTCAGGGAATGGCAGAGTATCTGGATCCTCATACCGTATACCTCGAGCCGGAAAAGGTTTCCTATTCGCAGGCGGAGTTCGATGGTAATTTTGATGGTATAGGTGTAGAGTTTGATGTTGTTAATGATTCCCTTCTTGTTGTTACCTCCCTTTCGGGCGGGCCGAGTGCTGCGGTAGGGATCGCTCCCGGTGACCGCATCATCTCTATTGATTCTGTTTCCTCTGTCGGAATTACTCAGCAGGAGGTACTTAGAAAACTCAGAGGGAAGCAGGGAACAACAGTACGATTGAAAATATTCAGGCCTCTCAGCGGCAAGATTTTAGATTTTACGGTAACAAGAGGGAAAATATCCACGTCAAGTATTGATGCAGCTTTTATGCTGGATCATCGTACAGGATATATTCGACTGAGTCGTTTCATTGCGACAACAGCCACTGAGTTCCGCCGCTCGCTCGCTCTTTTGAAACAACAGAGAATGGCTCGGCTCGTGATTGATCTGCGTGGAAATCCTGGAGGTTTTCTTGAGCAGGCCGTTGAGGTTGCCGACGAATTTTTGACTAAAGGCCAGTTGATCGTTTATACAAAAAGCCGCAGGGGTGGCACAGAGAATGAACGTTATATTGCTAAATCTGGCGATGGTTATGAACACGGGGAGGTCATTGTGCTTATTGATAAAGGAAGTGCTTCGGCATCTGAAATTCTTGCCGGAGCTCTGCAGGACAACAAGAGGGCCGTTGTTGTCGGTGAACTCTCTTTTGGCAAAGGTCTGGTGCAGCGGCAGCTTCCGTTTTCAGACGGTTCAGCCCTTCGACTGACAGTTTCCCGTTATTATACCCCATCTGGCCGTCAGATCCAGAGAGTCTATCGTAAGGGAGTTGCTGGTCGTGAACATTATTATAAGGATGCGATGACAAATATTCTGCCCCAGAAACTCTTTACAAATTTTGATAGTTTACTGTACCTGAGAAACAGCGAGGTTTCAGTCTATAAGACTTCTTCACTGCCTGTGTTGTTAATGTCACTCAAAGGCAAAACGAAGGGGGGGGAGAAGTTAGAGGCGCTAAAGGATGCAGGTGGTATTATTCCTGATTTTTGGGTGAATGGCAGGACTTACTCTGATTTTTATCAGGAGCTCTACCGGTCCGGTTCTTTTGATGATATAGCGCGGAAGCTTCTTGATGATCCTCGCAGCCTGGTTCAGGCATACAAGAGTTCAATAGATCATTTTATTGCCGATTATAGTGAAGATCGCCGTTTTGAAGCTCTTGTCATGAAAACCTGCAAGGTAAAAAAGATGGTTTTTGATCGAGCTGATTTTATCCGTGACAGGACATATATTGCACAAGCTGTAAAATTGAGGATTGCTCATCAGCTTTTTGGTGCTGAAGGCCAGATAAAGTTTTTTGTGCGGAGTGTTGATCCTGTAGTAAGGATAGCAGAAAAGGTTCCGGTCAGTCAGCGATGAGTGTCGGGAGATAAGGTATTTTATTTATTATTGTTAACCCTTAAAATGTTCTTGTTATGTCTATACTTGAAAAAATCAATAATGCAGCCTGCACATTACGGTTTAATAATGACTGGCTGAAAATATTTACCTGTCCTGTTCCATCCTCCGATTTTCTCTCCTTTGTTGCCGTGGCGACTATTGATTCTCCGCAACATGCCGTTTTGAGCCTGTTATATGATATTGATGTTGCTACAGAATGGGTATGGAAAACAAAAGAGATGCGGTTGCTGAAGGAGTTGTCTGATGATGACGGGCGGATTGTCTATCAGCTTGTCAGCGCTCCATGGCCTGTTTCTGACCGTGAAATCATAACATGTTCACAGGGGTACATGGATCCTGTAACATCTGAAATTTTTATCAAACTTGAGTGTTTGGCCGACTATCTTCCCAGAAACGACAAATATGTTCGTGTTCCCCAGCTTGAGGGAGCATGGAATATCATTCCTCTTTCAGCGAACCAGTGCAGGGTTGTTTTTCGCCTTCATATAGAGCCAGGTGGAGAGATTCCTTCCTGGCTTGCCAATATTGCGGTTATCGATACGCCCTATCACACCATGGTCAATTTGCGGGAAATGGTCAAAAAGGAAAAGTACAGGACTCCGGTTGATGCGCCGTTTAAACAATCAGCTTCTGATGTTATCCAGCATTACGAAAAATTTATTACAGAGTGATTTTCTGGTTGTCTCTCAATAACTAACAAACAATGAGAGTATGGATGTAGCATCAATCCTGAATGGGAAGTGGGAGTTTCGTGTCGAACACAAAGGGATCAAAATATATTCTTCCAAGGTAAGCGGTTCTGAAATTTTGGGCTTCAAGGGAGAAATAGAGTTGCAGGTCTCTTTAAAAAAGTTGCTTAGCCTTTTTTACGACATGGCAAACTTTAATCGGTGGGTTCATCAGCTTGCAGAAATGGATGTTCTTGAAAAAAGTGAACATACAGAGTATGTGGTGCGTCAGGTAATCAATACCCCTTGGCCTCTAAAGCAAAGGGAGGTGATAATGCGATCCAGACTTGTTTCGGCAGGGGATAATGCCATAGCGCTAACCATGAAGCAGGAACCGGAATATATTCCAGACAATCCTAAGTACCACAGGGTCCAGCATGCAACGGGAATGTGGGTTTTTACTCCAAATGGTCATGGAGTGGTTAGTGTTATCTTTGTGATGCATCTCGATCCAGGCAAGGATGTGCCAGCACCTATGAGTAATGCCGGATTATTTGAGGTTCCATTTTACTCTTTGAACAATTTGAGTTCTCTTCTTGCGGATACTTCATATAACCCGCCATGGCCAGCAGAGCTTGAAGAGTATCTTTCGATCATTGAAGATGAGCCTGATACGCCTTGAGAAGTTTTTCTGGTCGGACAGGAACTGCTCCCACCTCCTGACAGACTGTTCCGGCAGCAAGATTGGCTATAATTGCATTGGTTACAATATCAATTCCTGCAGCCGCGCCGAGTGCCAGCAGGCCGATAACGGTGTCTCCGGCCCCGGAAACATCGGCAACCTCCAGTGAGGTTGCAGCAATATGAGTGAATGAACCGTTATAAATGGTCATACCTTTATCACTTCTTGTCACGATAATGGTTTCAGTCTCAAGTTTTTTCTTAAGCAAGTGACAGGCCTTTTCAACCTCTTGATCGTTGTTTTGCACCACAATACCAAGTGATGCGGCCATCTCGGAAAGATTTGGTTTAAATACAGAGCACCCTTTGTACGCATAAAAATTATGAAGTTTCGGGTCGACAAGCACTGGGGTGTTCCGTTGTCTTGCTGAAGTAATAATACGCTTGATAAGATGCGTACTGAGAAGCCCCTTGTTGTAATCTTCAAGCACGACGGCATCAATTGAGTCGATAACAGCTTCAAAGGAGTCGAAAACCGCTTGCTCAATCTCTGTGTCGACCTCCTTTCTGCTTTCAAAATCAACCCTCGTTATATGATGATTTTGTGAAAGGATTCTTGTTTTACATGTCGTCGGCCTGGAAGGATCACCGATCAGTCCTTCGGTTGCAAGTCCTCGACTACGGAATAGTTCAAGAAGAATATCGCGGTTGCTATCGTTGCCTGTAATACCAATCAGTATGGTTTCCGCACCGAGTGAAAGTGTATTGAGGGCAACATTAGCAGCTCCTCCAAGCCGGTGATCTTCATGGGTGACATCAACGACCGGAACAGGATATTCAGGCGATATTCGAGAAACGTGTCCGAAAATATACTTGTCGAGCATGATATCCCCAATCACCGCAATTCGTTTGCTGCGAAAAGAGTCCAGAATGTTTTTTATGCTGCAGGCGGTCATAATCTCTGGTTTCATTGTAAGGTAGTGTATAGCCATAAATAGAAAAATATCAACAAAAACCTTGATAGTAGTGAAGATATGATTCTATCATTTTATTTTTTGCTATTTTTTGTTATAATTAAAGCTAAGCATTTTTAAGCTTTATCTGAAAAAAGCCAAAAGCAATGTTCGATAGTTTAAGCGATAAATTAGAGGCCACCTTTAAAAAACTGGCAGGTCAGGCTACCATCAATGAGATTAATATTGGTCTCGCCATGCGCGATATCAAGCGAGCTCTCCTTGGCGCTGATGTTAACTACAAGGTAGCAAAGAAATTAATCGAAGATATCAGGGAGAAATCTCTTGGAGAACAGGTTATCAAAAGCGTTTCTCCTGCGCAGATGATCGTCAAAATTGTTTATGACGAGTTGACCGATCTGATGGGTGGAGAGCAGAAGCCACTGAACCTTTCTTCGAAGAAACTTCCCGCAATTATTATGGTTGCCGGTCTGCAGGGCTCTGGAAAGACGACCTTCTGCGCAAAACTTGCCTTGCGCCTGAAGAAGAGCGGAAAAAACCCGATGCTGGTTGCTGCCGATGTCTATCGACCAGCGGCAATTGATCAGCTTAAAGCCCTTGGTATTCAAGTCGACGTTCCTGTCTTTGCCATTGAAAAGCAGGATGCCATGAAGGCGGCTCTTGAGGGTCTGGAGTCTGCGCGGTTAGCGGCCAAAGATGTTGTTATTATTGATACCGCCGGACGTTTGCAGATTGATCAGGTGATGATGGCTGAGGCTGAAGCGCTGAAAAATGCCCTTAAGCCGGATGAGCTTCTTTTTGTTGTTGACTCCATGATGGGTCAGGAGGCTGTCAATACCGCAAAGGCATTCAATGATCGTCTTGATTTTGATGGCGTTGTACTTACCAAGCTTGATGGTGACTCAAGGGGCGGCGCCGCCCTTTCCATCCGTCAGGTTGTAGAGAAGCCTATAAAATTTATCAGCATCGGTGAGAAGGTTGATGATCTTGATATCTTTTATCCCGATCGTATGGCCCAGAGAATTCTGGGAATGGGTGATATTGTAAGTTTTGTTGAAAAAGCCCAGGAAAATCTTGATCTTGAGAAAGCTGCAGAGATGCAGAAAAAGTTGATGAAAAATGAGTTTGATCTCAACGACTTTTTCGACCAGTTACAGCAGCTCAAGAAGATGGGCTCAATTCAGGGATTGATTGAGATGGTTCCAGGTCTCAACAAGATGGTGCCAAAGCAGGATCTTGAAAATCTTGACTTCAAGCCTATTGAGGCGATGATTAATTCCATGACAAAGCAGGAGAAAATTAATCCTGATATTATTAATGGGAGCCGTCGTCAGCGTATTGCAAGGGGTAGTGGCACGAAAGTACAGGAGGTTAATCTCCTGCTCAAACAGTTTGGGGAAATGAAAAAGATGATGCGTTCGGTATCAAAACTGTCACAGTCCGGCAGAAAAATTACTTCGCAGAATCTTGCACTTGAAAAGTTTTTAAAACGATAGATTGTATTCACTGTTAAAAGTAAACATTAACTAAAATATTTTAGCCTTGGTAAAGATCAGACTTAAAAGAGCAGGAAGAAAAAAATTGCCGGTATACCAGATTGTCGTCGCTGATGCGCGCTCACCAAGGGACGGCAAATTTCTTGAAGTTGTCGGCCATTATCAGCCGACGGCCAAACCGCATTCTGTCACTATAAAAAAAGACCGTATTGTTTACTGGATGCAGACTGGCGCACAGCCAACAGCAACCGTGAACAGTCTCATTCGTACAACTGGATTACTGTACGAACTGAGGCTCAAAAGTATGGGGCGCAGCGAGGCGGAAATTTCAGCAGAGATGGAAAAGTGGCAGGAGCACCAGAATGTAAGGCGTCAGAAAAGACTTGCACTGAAGTCCCATCGCCGAAGCGCTAAAAAAGAGGCAGAAGCAAAAGCCGCTACTGGTGGAGAGGCGTAATCATCTTTTATGGTGAGGTCAGGGTGGAGCTCTATTTGACAGGGATCATTCTCAAGCCAAAAGGGTTGAAGGGTGAGGTAAAAGTGGAGATTATTACGGATTTCCCTGAAAGTTTTCTTTCTCGCCATGAGTATTATGCTGGAAAGTCTGTCGATTCGGTTGAGCGATTAAAGGTAAAAAAAGCTGCTCTTGCCGGAGGATTTGCATGGTTGTTCTTTGAAGGGATTGATAATATAGAAAAAGCTGAAGCTTTTACAGGTTGGCAATTGTTTGTTGAAGAAGATCAGCTTTTGCCACAGCCGGACAATCGCGCCTATCTTCATGAGATTATTGGAATGAAGGTTTTGGATCGCCATCGAAGGGAGGTCGGCATTCTTACCAATGTCATCAGGATGCCTGCACATGAAGTATACGAGGTTCAGGTCGACGGTAAAAAGATTCTACTGCCAGCCATAGATGAGTTTGTTGAAGAGTTCAATCTTGGTGAAAAGTATATTATCATACCAAGATTTGATGAATTTCTATAAATAGTTGTACCTCCGCCCATGGATGCAATAAGGATTGATGTTATTTCCGTCATTCCAGGTTTTTTTGATTCTCCGCTCAACAATGGACTGTTAAGCATTTCACGAAAAAAAAACCATGCGGAAATTTACATTCACAACTTGCATGATTACGGATTGGGCAGGTATAAACAGGTCGATGATTCGCCTTTTGGTGGTGGTGCTGGTATGGTTCTCCGTCCAGAGCCAGTCTTTTCCTGTATAGAAGCGTTGCAGGCAGAAAGAGTGTACGATGCGGTGATTTTTCTTTCGCCGGATGGAATGTTGTTTGAGCAGTCTATGGCAAACAGGCTTTCGATGATGCGTAATTTGATTATTCTCTGTGGGCATTACAAGGCCATTGATGAACGGATCAGGCAGAATCTGGTTACCATGGAGATTTCCATTGGCGATGTTGTTGTTTCAGGGGGAGAGATACCTGCACTCCTTCTTATGGATGCGCTTATCAGGGTTATACCAGGTGTTCTTGGCGATAGTGAATCGGCTTTGACCGATTCTTTTCAGGCAGGGATCCTTGACTCTGTCTATTACACTCGGCCAGCAGAATTCAGGGGGATGAAGGTTCCCGAAGTGCTCTTGACGGGTAATCATGGAAAGATTGAGCAGTGGCGTCATGAAAATGCTCTTGAACGAACAAGACAACGGAGGCCGGATCTGCTTGATTGAGTTGAATTAGAAGGATATAAGAAAAAATAACGTAAATAAGTTGTTGTCATGGATCAGTTAATCAAGTTAGTTGAAGCAACCCAGGCTGTTACCGATTTTCCAGAAATCCGGCCAGGTGATACCGTCAAGATTCAGTTGAAGGTTATTGAGGGTGAAAAGGAGAGGCTTCAGGCTTTCGAGGGTGTTGTTATCAGCGACAGGGGAGCCGGTGGGAACAAGACCATCACTGTTCGTAAAATTTCTCATGGTGTCGGTGTTGAGAGGATCATTCCGGTCAACTCACCAAACATTGAAAGTGTTACAGTTGTGAAACACGGCAAGGCCAGAAGGGCAAAACTTTTCTACTTGCGCAAACGTACCGGCAAGGCAGCCTTGAAAGTCAAGGAACGCAAGATAGTTGAGAAGATCTGATTTTTTTGGAAAACCCGGCTTCCATTAATTCACAGCCGGGTTTTTCTGTATTCCTTCGTGAAGTCGCAATAGGAGAGATTGCGCCTTCTTTGTTTATTATGTCCTGTAATATGAAGCTCATTACTCATGGGGGACAAAAGCTGTGAATACTCATGAAACAGAGCTCTTTCGTCAAAAGATTTTTGATTTTTACCGGCTGAACCGCAGAAGTTTTCCTTGGCGTGAGACGACTGATCGATATGCTGTTCTGATAAGCGAAATCATGTTACAGCAGACGCAAGCCGAAAGAGTGGTTCCAAGGTTTAATGCATGGTTGGACCATTTTCCCGATTCACTTCATCTGGCATCAGCTCCGCTCAGAGAGGTACTCTCTTTTTGGAGTGGGTTGGGTTACAACTCAAGGGCAGTGCGCCTGCATCGGTGTGCTTCCATCATTGCAGAGTGTTATGGAGGAATCGTCCCATCACAGCCCGAACTCCTGAAAAAGCTTCCTGGCATAGGGGAGTACACCTGTCGTTCTATTCCTGTATTTGCAGATAATCTTGACATGGCAGCGGTCGACACCAATATTCGCAGAATTATTATCCATGAATTCGGGTTGCCTAAAGATATTTCGGCGTTTGAATTGCAACGGATTGCTGACGCGGTGCTTCCTTCCGGACAAAGCCGAGACTGGCATAATGCCTTGATGGATTACGGGGCTCTTGTGCTTACCAGCAAAAGTACGGGGATTCGGCCTCTAAGCAGGCAGTCGAAGTTTCAGGGCTCAAAACGGTGGTACCGGGGCAGGCTTATTAAAGAGCTCGTGCAATCAGAAGTTATGTACCTTGAAGAAATTGAAGAGAAATATGCCGACTGCCCCTGGAATCTTGATGACATCATCACCGATCTCATCCATGAAGGGCTTGTTGAACGTCAAGACAGTGCTAATCTTGGCGTTCGACCTATGCTAAAAATAAAAGGGTAATCGAGAACTCTGATTTAGGCTTCGCACATATAAGCACTATTATTCAGTTTACTCCGTATTATAGACCATGTTAAGTGTATTATACAACTTATCTATTTCGGAGGCGTAGATTGTTGTAATTACATCTCGCTTGAGTTTCATAGTCGGGGTTACTTGACCGTTTTCAATGGTGAATGGGGTTTCAATCAACAGAAACTTGCGAACTTTTTCATGGGTTGCAAGCTGCCGTGAAACAGTGCGCAAGAGTTTTTCATAAATTTGCTGGACATTTTTATTTTCTATCAACTCTTTGCTTGTGCCCGCCATGATACCTTCTGCAGTGGCAAACTCCCTGAGTTTACTGAAGTTTGGTACTATAAGTGCGACCAGAAATGGGCGTTTTTCACCGATCACAATGACATGTTCAATATAAGGACTATCAGAAATAAGGTTTTCGATAGGTACCGGTGCAATATTTTTCCCACCCGAGGTGACAATGATATGTTTTTTTCGACCGGTTATTTTCAAATAGCCATCCTTGTCAATTACTCCAATGTCGCCTGAGTAAAACCATCCATCCTTGATAACTTCCAGTGTGGACTCTTCGTCATTCCAGTATCCCTTCATTATGTTCGGCCCTTTGAGCAGTATTTCACCATCTGGAGCAATTTTGACCTCGACGTTGTTTACCGGTCGTCCTACGGTACCGTACTTTATCCTTTCAGGGCGATTGACATGGGTGACTGGTGAGGTTTCTGTCAGTCCGAATCCCTCAAGGATGTTGATATCAAGCGCTTGGAAAAACTCGCCAATCTTTTGCGGCAAAGCAGCGCCACCTGAAACAAAATAGCGTAGTCTTCCTCCGAGCTTGCTTTTAATTTTGTTGTAGACCAGTTTTTTGGCCATTGCATGCTGCAGGGAAAGAAGTTTTGACGCACATCCTTTCTTGTCAATCTCGCGGTGATACTGTTCTCCAGTTATTAACGCCCAGTAAAATATTTTCTGTTTTATGGCGATTTCGGTTGAAATCTGCTTGAGTATACTCATCTTGATGCGGTCAAACAGTCTGGGAACAGTAAAGATGATTGTTGGCCGTGCTTCTGTCATGTTCAATGAGATCGTTTCAATGCTTTCTGCCAGATAAATGGTCGCTCCGCATAAGAAGAGCAGGTAATAACCTCCAGTCCGTTCGTATGCGTGTGAGAGAGGCAGAAAAGAGAGGCCACAGTCAGAATCATCGAGACGAATAACAAAGGAACAGGATTTGACGTTTTCACAAATATTCCGGTGTGTAAGCATTACCCCTTTTGGCAGTCCGGTCGTTCCAGATGTATAGATGATGGTGGCAACATCGTCAGGTTCTACAGGTGTTTGTTCAAGAAACCATGGTGTTTTTTCAAGAATAATTTTACCAGTTGCCTTTGCCTTGCTCAGGTCATGAACATCTTCAATAGATTCCTCGAGTCGGTTCATGACAACGATAACCGTTAATTCCGGAAGGTTTTGCCATATCGAAAGAATTTTGCCAAGCTGAAGCATGTTTGACACAATGATGGCTTTTGTGCCGCAGTTGTTGAGAATGTATTCGATCTGGTTGGATGGTAATGAGGGATAGAGAGGTACATTTATGGCTCCAAGATTTAAAATAGCCATATCGGCCAGATACCATCCCGGTCTGTTTTCCGACAGAATGGCGACCCGGTCTTTTGCCTTCACACCGTTTTGTTTTAGAAATGCCTCGAAAGAGTGCACATCCTCTTCAAACGAACGATACGAAATTGTTTCATAGACGCCATTAATTTTTCTTGCAAAAGGAAATTTCGAATCATCTTCCCTGTAACGGTTGAAAACTGATGAGAAAAGTTCCGGCAGTGTCTGAAAGTCAGGATTAATAAGTCCCATCAGCAAAAGGTTTTTTCTTGTGATCAAGAACCTTAACGGGGAGAGCAGTCTATACTCCAGTGAGGGTGTTACGGCACTTATAATGATTCAATAAATATTTAACGATACATTCTTATCTTTGCAAATTGTGATAATGAGTTTTAAGCATTTTTTTAGCCTTGTTTCCTGATTATTCATGCAGATGACGAAAAAATCAAGTTTTTCATGGATGGGCTATGTCGGTCTCGGTCTTGGCATTATCCTGATTGTTTATCTTTTTAGCAAACTCGACCTTCAGCGATCGGTTGAACTTATTTCCTCAATCGGTTTTTCATCGCTATGTATTCTTCTGCCTTTTTTTTCGCTTCATCTTCTCGAAACCTTTGCATGGACAAAGGTCTTTCCCAGAAGTATCATTACGATACCGTTTTTCAAGCTTCTGAAAATACAATGTATAGCCGAAACAGTTTCTATGACGCTTCCTGCGGGAGTGGCGATTGGTGAACCTCTTCGTCCTTTTCTTTGCAGTCGGTTTATTGGTATTCCACTTCCTTCTGGCGTGGCAAGCGTCGCCGTTCGCAAGCTTATGCTCGGCATGGCCCAAGGGCTTTATACGATTATCGGTTCTATAGCAGGTTTTTCACTGCTTCAGGTGGTTTCTGTCCGGATGCTTGGATTCGAAGGGCTTGGATATCTTATGGTCACAGTTGGCGTTGTGGTTTTTTTGCTTTTTTTGCTCTTTCTTTTGCTGCTGCTCAACGGAAAAGCAGCACAAAATGTTCTTAGACTTTTGATGCTTGTTCCGTTCAAAAGAGTAAAAACGTGGTTGCTAGAAAAGGAATCAGGATTTCTTGATACTGATGAGGAGCTGAAGAGTTACAGAGGTTCTTTTGCCGGAAGGCTGGTTCCTGTGCTGTTTATCTATCTTGTTGCCTGGAGCACGCTTGCGATTGAGAGTTATATTATATTGAGGCTCATAGGGATTGAAATCTCATTTTTGCAAGTGCTTGCCATTGATATAGCTCTTATGATGCTCCGTACTTTATTCTTTTTTATTCCTTCAGGACTTGGAGTACAGGATCTTGGTTACATGGCATTTTTTCAGGCTCTCGGGATGCCTGATGTTCTTGCATATGGAGGCGCATTTGTGTTGTTGAGGCGATTAAAAGAGGTCATCTGGTATGCTGTCGGTTACGGCATTATGTTTTTTTCAGGGGTTCATCTGCGTGATGTTGAAGGAGTCAGTAAGGGAGGGGCATGAAGAAAAAAATTTTATTTATTTGCGGCTCAATGAATCAGACAACCCAGATGCATCAGATTGCAGGGTGGCTGACGGATTATGACCAGTATTTTTCCCCTTTTTTCAGCGATGGTCTTCTCGGAACAGCCAGTGATATCGGGTTGCTTGAGTTTACCATTATGGGACGCAAGCGGTCGGAACGAACCCTTGATTATCTTCGTGCTCATCATTTGAAGCTTGATATAGGTGGTTTTACACATTCTTATGATCTTGTGGTGACCTGTACGGATCTTATTGTGCCAAAACATATCCGATTAAAGAAAATTGTGCTGGTACAGGAAGGGATGACCGAACCTGAAACGATTCTATACCATCTTGCAAGGAACTTTCAGTGGATTCCCCGCTGGATTGCCGGTACGGCGACTACAGGGCTATCTGATGCCTATGAGAAGTTTTGTGTTGCCAGCGAAGGATACCGCGATCTTTTTATACGGAAAGGGGTGAGTCCCGCCAAAATCGAAGTTACCAGCATTCCAAATTTTGATAATTGTGAGCAGTACCTTCAGAATGATTTTAAACATCATGATTACGTGCTTGTCTGTACGTCGGACAATCGTGAAACATTTATTTACGAGAACCGCAGAAAAAATATTGAGAAGTATCTTAAAATGGCGGAAGATCATCAGCTTCTTTTCAAGCTCCATCCCAATGAAAATGTTGAAAGGGCTATCAGGGAAATCGAACACTATGCTCCAGACAGCCTTGTGTTCAGTGAAGGTAAAACAGAAGAGATGATTGCTAACTCCCGGATGCTGATCGCTCAGTTTTCATCTACAATTTTTGTCGGATCTGCACTGAACAAGATCGTACACTGTGGACTGCTTCCTGACGAATTAAAATCTTTGACTCCTCTCCAGAATAAATCTGCGGCAAAAAAAATTGCTGATATTTGTCGGCAGGTGATTGACGGCTGAACCGAAACTATTTTCTTTATATGCATACTGTTGCTATTATTCCCGCAAGAGGCGGTTCAAAGGGGTTGAAAGAGAAAAATATTTATCCCGTAGCAAATAAACCCTTGCTGGCTTGGACTGTTTTGCAAGCGTTAGCCTCGACGAGCATTGATAAAGTTTTTGTTTCGACCGATGACCAGGCTATTGCCAACGTAGCCATTGAGTATGGTGCGGAAGTAATTGTGCGCCCCCCTGAACTCGCTGGTGATAAAGCTAGCTCCGAATCGGCCATTCTGCATGCCATGGGGGCTATTGGGCGGGACTTCCAGATGCCCATCAGCATGGTTGTGTTTCTTCAGGCAACATCTCCTTTGCGCAAACCCGATGATATCGACCGGGCGGTAGAGGTATTTATTCGTGAAGGAGCAGATTCTCTGATTTCAGTCACTAAAGCAGACGATCTTACTTTGTGGGAATCAAGAAAAGGGAGGTGGGTAAGCATCAATTTTGATTACCGAAATCGTGGTATGCGCCAGGATCGTCCTGCGCAATTTATAGAAAATGGCTCAATATATATGTTCAAGCCAGAAACTCTTGTTACCTTCAGCAACAGGATTGGAGAAAAACTTTCGGTGTATGAGATGGAGTTTTGGCAAACGTGGGAGATTGATACTCTCGAAGAAATAGATTTAATTGAGTATTACCTTTATAAAAAAAACCTGGCATTCCAGGATGCAACCCAACAGAACCCTTAGATTACTGTTTTTATGAATTTTTTTTTATCCACCGATCTTGTTATCGGGGTTAATGAAGCGCTGAACCTGAATGGGCATCTTGCACAGTTGTCAGTCAAGAAGCCAGGGATCATTTACGATGCCAATGTAGCGGGCAGCCTCTATTTTCAGGACGTTCTGAAGAACCTGACCTCAGAATACAAAGATGCTGTGCTGTATTGCAATGAATTCGGCGGTGAGCCAACGTATGCTCATCTCGAAAATGTGGCGGAATTTTGCCGGGCTAATTCTCCTGATGTCATTGTTGCCATAGGTGGGGGCAGTACACTTGACCTTGGTAAAGGAGTTGCTCTTCTTATGACCAACTTGGTTCCTGCACTCTCACTCAAAGGTTTCCCTTCAGGCGTGAACGATCCATTGCCGCTGATTACCGTGCCCTCTCTGCTGGGTAGCGGTGCTGAGGTAAGCTTTAATGCGGTCTTTATTGACGAGGCTGAGGGTCGTAAGCTTGGCATTAACAGCCGAAAAAATTTTCCGAAAAAAGCGGTTATCGACCCGCAGCTTTCCATGACAGCCCCTTTTGAAAGCGTTATTGCTTCAGCCATGGATAGTCTCGTCCATTGCGTTGATAGTTTCGGTTCAGTAAAGCACACTGCGTTGAGCAGGATTTTTGCCATTGAAGGATTCCAGCGTACTTTTTATGCTTTGCAGCAGAATCAGCTCGACCGTGCAGAGTCTCGGCTTGATCTTGCGATTGGAAGCATCTGTGGTACGGTGGCCCTCATGAACTCCAGTGATGGCCCGACGAATGGTTTTGCCTATTATCTCGGCGTGAAGCATCGTGTGCCACACGGTCTTGCCGGAGCAATATTTCTCAAGGAGGTGATGCGTTACAACCATCTTCAAGGTTATGAAAAGTACGCTTTGCTCAACCCCATGCGCTCGACTCCTTCGCCAAAAGAGGCTACGGCCGAACTGCTTGAGGAGATGGATGAACTCTACAAACAGCTTCAGATTCCTTCACTTGTTCCTTATGGATACGGCAAGGGTAATGCTGCTGAATTTGCGCATAATGCATCAGAAGCACTGAAAGGATCATTTTCAGGCAATCCCGTTGAATTTACCGAAGAATCGGCACGGAATGTTGTTTTTCAATTAACCTAAAAGCACAGGACACCTATTATGGCGGGCGCAGAACTCATCGGTCGTGAAGAACTGGCTGAAATACAGGAGCTTTTCAGTCGGGAAAAGGTCAATTTATACCGTTACGGCGGAGGAAATTATAAAGCAAGAGAATTTGAGGAAAAATTTTCAGCATGGATGGGCGTCAAGTATGCCCATGCAGTTTCATCCGGTACAGCAGCTATTCATTGTGCGCTTGCAGGTGCCGGAATCGGAGCGGGTGATGAGGTTATAACGACTGCCTGGACATTCATAGCTCCAGTGGAGGCTATCAGTGCTCTCGGTGCAATACCTGTGCCGGTTGAGCTTGATGAAACCTATCATCTCGATCCTGTTGAAGTGGAAAAGGCAATCACTCCTGCAACAAAAGCGGTTGTGGCTATTCCAATGTGGGCTTCACCGAAAATGGATGAACTTGTGGCGCTCTGCAAGAAACATGACCTGATTCTGATAGAGGATGCAGCACAGGCGCTTGGTGCCTCATATAAGGGACAGAAGCTTGGCACCTTTGGCAGTGTCGCCTCGTTCTCATTTGATGCAGGCAAAACGCTCCACACAGGTGAGGGTGGAATTATTGTAACTAATGACAAAGAGATCTACGATCGCGCGGCCGAGTTTTCCGACCATGGTCACATGCATTTGCCCGGTCTGCCGAGGGGCAAAGATCCTAGAAGATCAAAAGGCCTGAATTTACGTCTCAGCGAAGTGACTGCTGCAATCGGTCTGGCACAGCTTGCCAAAATTGAGACAATTCTCTCTACCTCAAGGGAGAACAAGAAAAAAATCAAAGATGCGATACGCCATCTCGATAATATTATTCTCAGACCCTTCAGTGACGAAGCTGGTTCTCAGGGAGATACCCTGATTTTTCGGGTCAGGAATCGCGAGGCAGCACTGCAGTTTGAAGCGCATTTGACGGAGCATGGTTTTGGAACCAAAATTCTCCCTGAAGCACTTGACTGGCATTTCGCAGGAGTATGGGGTCATCTTCTTGGAGAGTATGACCAGTACCGTGACACCGATCTTGAAGCACTCTGGCCGAAAACCGGTATCATGCTGCGTAGCAGTATCTGCCTTAATATTCCTGTGCTGATGGATGATGCGAGCATTGAAAAGCTTGTCAAAGCGATTGTTTCCGGTGCGGAGAAAATAGGATAGTTGGACCTGCATTCAACAAAAAAGCCTGCGTTGTGCAGGCTTTTTTGTTGATGGAGGCGAAGAGCGGACTCGAACCGCTGTAGAAGGTTTTGCAGACCTCTGCCTAACCACTCGGCCACTTCGCCTTTTCAAGAGTGTTAATGTAAGAAAAAAGTTATTCTTTTCAAATGAACGGCCATTTATTAATACGATCATGATAGAAGCGCTCTCTTTTTCTATACTCCTTGCTCTTCTTGCTTTGCTTGGCTTTGTGGCGTTCCGTATCGTACGTGATGCTCCTTTGAAAGCTGAACTCCAGCGACTTCGAGGTGTTGAAGAGGAGGCGCGTGCCGAAGCCATAAAGCTTGAATTAAAATCACAGGAACTTGAAAGCCTGAAGATTCGGCAAGCGCGGCTCGAGGCTGATATCAGTAACGAACAACGTAGCGCAGCCGAAAAAACTGCTCTGATGCAGGAATCAGAATCTCGTTTGAAAATTGAGTTTGAAAACCTTTCCAACAGGATTTTTGAGGATCGGGGGAAAGCACTTGGTCAGGATAACAGGGAACGTATGGAAGCTCTTCTCTCCCCCCTGCGCGAACAGCTTGATGCTTATCGAAAGAGAATTGAAGAGGTCCATGACACTGATACAGCCCTTTCAGGGCAGCTCATTGAGGAGGTACGCCAACTGCAAAGGCTTAGTGGTAGAGTCAGCGATGAAGCAAATACTCTTGCACGGGCTATCAAGGGGGAATCGAAAAAGCAGGGTGACTGGGGCGAGATGATTATCGAGAGAGTCTTCGAAGCTTCCGGGCTGGAAAAAGGGCGTGAATATATTGCCCAGGAGAGCTTTCGCAAAGAGGATGGTTTAATAAAACGACCGGATTTTATGGTGTTACTGCCGGGAAACAAGGCGGTGATTGTTGATTCTAAGGTGTCGCTTACCGCGTACGAACGATTCTGTAATCTGGATCATGATGCGCAACGCCATACTGCACTTAAAGAGCATGTGCAGTCCGTCCGTCGTCACATAGCCGAATTACAGGCAAAAGATTACAGTGGCATCGACGGTAACAGGACACTTGATTTTGTCATCCTGTGTATTCCCCTTGAACCAGCATGGCAGGCAGTCATGCAGGCTGAACCAGAGTTGATGTACGACCTTGCCGGTAAAAATGTTGTCTTGTGCGGCCCGACAACATTGATGATCACCCTGAAGCTGATCGCCCAGATCTGGCGACGAGAGAATGAGAACCGTAATGCCGAACTTATCGCTGAAAAAGCCGGTAAGATCTACGATCAGGTTCTTCTCGTTTTTGATGCTATGGCAGAGACGCGCAAAAGACTTGCAGGAGTGTCGGATTCTTTTGACCTCGCTTTAAAACGCATTAAAGAGGGCAGGGGAAATCTTGTCGTAAGGGTCGAAGAGATTCGAAGGCTCGGTGCCAAAGTTACCCGACAGATACCGCCGAATATTGCGGCCGAAGCTGAAAACGATGAGGTCAAGAGCGACTGACAGGGCTTATGCTCTTGACTCATCATAGGCCTTTATATCCCGCTCGATATTTGCTCCTTCATTGTTCAGGGCGACTTTAAGGTCGTAATCCATCTGCAGTCCAAACCAGAACTGGGGTGGTGTACTGAAATAGCGGCCAAGACGCAGAGCCGTTTCAGCGGTGATACACCTCTTTCCTGAAATTATTTCGTTGATACGCCAGACCGGAATATGGATATCTTCAGCAACTCTTTTCTCACTAAGCTTCATGGGGCTGAGATATTCTTCAAACAGAACGGTTCCTGGATGAAGTGGTGACATTTTCCTTGCAAGCATGAGTGAGTTTCCTCGTGGTAAACAAAATTTACAATTATCGAAATTTGTAAAAACAGATTACCATTTTTTTATTGATTTATATTATTAATTCTTGCACTCAAATATCAGCATTCTCCTGTGTCGATTATCCCGGTTTTTCCTCGAAAGCTGATAGAGTTCCTTAAAGTGGAACCTGACAGTCAATAATGTACCGCAGCGTAAAAAAGGTTTTTTTTGATTTCGCTGATGACAAACTGATAACTTTTCCTGTTTTGCCACCAAAGAATGCTGTTCCACCATGCAGGACTTGTCGGAATCAGAATGAATTTTTTAGATGAACCTTCAAATGCCCTGCTCCAAGTCTGATGAAGGCGGAGCAGGTGCGGTGGGTCGCTGACGATAAGTGCACTTTTCCATCCTTTTTTTTCCATTGTGTTTGATGTATTCAAGGCTTCCTCCCAAGTCGTTTTTGATTGAGCATCGACCTTAATGGTATTTTTCGGTACACCGAGTTCCATCATTCGACGTTCACGCCAGTTGGGGTGATTTGGATGGTAAAACCGCTCATCAATACCTGTCAGAATAATATGGGAGGCATACCCGGCATGGTAGAGTTCCGCACCTTTATGTATTCGAAGCCCATTATCACCTCCTAATACAATGATGACATCAGTTTTTTCGGGAATACCTGAATATTGTGAAACCAGGACACCAAGGCTTAGAAAAAAGAGCGCTGCTAATGCGCCTACCGAGAAAAGCAAAATCAATACCCGATTAAAAAAGAGTTTCATAGAGCTGACTGGGGAAGTTTGATCCTGTATTACAAGTATTCTTTTCGTTACATTCAAGTTCAATAACTTTATAAGTCCAAATATTTTCAATGTCAGCAACTATCCAGTTTTACTGGAAATCTCTGGAATTGTATTGGACGCCTCAAAGAATTTCTGATAGTAACGAAAATGACTGATAATACAATAGGGACTTTCTCGACAGAAGCAACGAGGCGGGAGTATGAATCCGCTTTTAGCAAAGCTGTAGTGGAAAGTATTCCCGGTTCCTTTTCTATTAATGATGCCAACGGACAACTTGTTTGGTGGAACGCCTATCACCGTGATGAGATAGTAGGAAAACCTGAAAATGAGATGCCCTATACTAATGCACTTGATGTTTTTCATCCTGATGATAAAGCCTATGCCTTGGAGTCAATGCAGAACATTTTGAAGTTTGGCATTGAAGTAACTTCTGAAGGAAGAGTTTTGCTTCGCGGAGGGCCGAAGTTCCAATGGCGGATGATAACAGGTCGCCGGATAATTGTTAATGGCAACCCTTTTGTTATAGCTATCGGTATTGACATTACTGAACGTAAGCGATTCGAAGCCATTACGGCATTTCGTTTACGCCTTCTTAATATGGAGTCAGATTCTATTGAGGAGTTACTGAAAGCTACACTTGATGAGGCTGAACGCCTGACTGAGAGTTCGATTGGTTCCTGCCACTTTATTGCTGAAGATCCGACCATACCTTCATTGCAGGTCTTGTCCTCCAGTATGCAACTTAAGATGCAGTCTATGGAAGGCAAAGAACATTATCGTTTGTTCACAGAAGAAATAATGGCGGCCGATGTGGTAAGGGAGCAGAATGGCGCAATTTATAATGGTGTAATACCTCCAAATCGTCCAGAAGAGCTGGATTCCTCTTCCGAAATACAGCGCAGAATCTTTATACCGTTAACGCGAGGTGTAACTGTTGCTGCGATTTTTTGTGTTGGAGATAAGCCCTATGATTATGATGAGGATGACTTGAGAATGGTGAGCGCTCTTGCTAATCTTGCCTGGGATATTGTTGCTCGCAAACGTGCTGAGCAATCTGAACAAAAAATACAGGAAGTGCTTTTGCAGGCACAGAAAATGGAGCTGGTTGGTCAGCTTGCCGGAGGTATAGCGCACGACTTCAATAATATGCTGGGAATAATACTTGGCAATGTCGAAATGGTCATTTCAATGCATTCTATTGAAGAGTCGGTGCTGAATAATCTGAAGATTATTCTCAAAGCCGTAGAGCAGTCTGCTGATCTGACCCGCCAACTCCTTGCTTTTTCACAAAAACAGGCAGTGATGCCAATCGTTCTGGATCTGAACACGATGGTTGAAAGGATGCTTCCTTTTCTAAGGCGACTGATTGGAGAGAATATTTCTCTGGTATGGATACCAGAACGCCATCGTACTCTTATAAAGATTGATCCCTCTCAAATAGATCTTATTCTCGGAAACCTTTGCGTCAACTCACGTGATGCAATAAGCGGAATCGGCAAAATTATCATCAAAACAGAAGTGGTTCATGTTGATAAAGCGGAGTGCATTGCAGGCCATCCCTGCAAAAAACCGGACAGCTATGTGACTCTTGTCGTGACCGATAACGGTAGCGGTATTTATAAAAAAGATCTTCCCCATATTTTCGAGCCATTTTTTACCACCAAGGGTGTGGGAAGAGGTACAGGCATGGGGCTTTCTACAGTCTATGGTATTGTCAAGCAGAACAACTCTTTTATTGATTGCCGGAGTGAGCGTGACCGGGGAAGCAGCTTTATAATTTATATACCCCTGCATTCCGGTTATGAAGGGACGGAAGAGCGTGAACAATCGCCGCCGATCAGTCACCGCAAAGAAACGATATTACTTGTTGAAGATGAACCTGATATTCTGAATATTTGTAAGTTTACTCTTGAAAATAACGGATATACGGTACTCAATGCGGCAACCCCGGGTGAAGCTATCAGTATTGCCGGGAAGCAGAAGGGTCAAATTCACTTGCTATTGACTGATGTTGTTTTGCCCGAGATGAACGGCTGTGATCTGTCAAAAAAGCTTCTCTCGCTCTATCCTGACCTCAGAACCCTGTTTATGTCGGGTTACACTACAGACATTATTACAGGTCAGGGGTTACTTGACCAGGGAGTGAATTTTATTCAGAAGCCGTTCTCTATCACTACTCTTCTTTCAGCTTTGCAGAATATTTTTGTGACTCGTTAAGGTTCCCGAAAATACTACTACCGTAGCAGCAAACTCTTTATATAAAAGTGGTCTGCTGCCAGGATCATACGAGGGCACAGGAATCAAGATGGTTCGGTGATATCGTTCCTGGTTTCTTCCTGCTGCAATGGGAGAGGAGGTAACTTGTCAGTCGACGGATCAAGTAAACGTACTGCTCCGGCAAATCTTTTTTCGAAATAGTTTAGCTTGAGTTGGTCTTCGGTAATTCCCTTGGAGAGTGAGGAATGAACAAAGGTGTCATTACCGATAAAAATGCCTACATGGTTAATCCGCTTACCCCGTGTCTGAAAAAAAACAAGATCTCCGGGTTGGAGGTCATTCTTGCTTACTTTATTCCCTATGGCAGACATCTCTCTTGAAGATCGGGGAAGATGCATATTAAATACTTTGTCATACATGAAACGCACAAAACCTGAACAGTCAAATCCTCGGGGAGTCTGACCGCCAAACCGGTATCGGGTTCCAAAATATTGACTGACATTATTAAAAAAGCTTTGCATGGAGGCTGTCAGACGCGTCGAACCAGCAATGGGAGCTGCCTGCACCGTAGTTTCTGGTGGGAGATCACAAAACGCTATGCTTGGCAGTGCAAACTGTAACACTGACACTGCAACACAAATACTTATAGAATAGGTACGGATGAGTTTTTTTAGCGAATGACTCTCACTGTCAGATGAGGAAAATGGTTGTTGAGGAGGCATAGGCATGTCACTTTAAAGGGGTATTTTTCATGTCTTGACTATACCCCTAATATAAAAACATTTTTGGAAATTTTCAATTCCCAAAAACCTCCTGTCAAACACCACCAAAATGGGCCTCTTCTTCCTGATAACAGGAGGAACCAAAGAGCTTGTATCGTACAGAAAAGATTACAGTTATTAAGATATTATACATGAATTATATTCGCCTGCACCTTCTTGCGCTCATGTTTTTTGCTGATTGGAATTAGCTTTCTTGCACAAATTGCAACCAGCAAAAAAATGTTGAGCGCAAGAAGGGGCAAATTGAAAAATAGTCAATAAAGGCTGTCGTTTTTAAAGAGAGTTTTTCCTAAATTCCCATCTAAAAAATTCGCTGTTTACTTGTTATAGTAAATAATATTCAACTAATTATTTTTTACATAAATAGATGAGGTACAGGCTTTCCTTTTTTCTGTTTCTTGTGTTTATTTTTGCTGGTTGTGCAGCGCAAAACAGAGAAAAAGCAGTGAAAGAACACTCTTCGGATAACAAATTGCAGATTGGTCTGGTTTTTGACGTTGGTGGCCGGGGCGATAAATCATTTAATGATTCTGCTTATAACGGCTTGGAGATTGCAAAAAAGAAGTTTGGTACCAATTTTCTCTATGTTGAACCACAGGGAGAAGGGGCGGATCGGGAAGCCGCGTTGCTTCAGATGGCAACAGACCCGGATGTAGGGCTTGTTATCGGTGTCGGACTGCTTTTCAGTGAAGATATTACCAGAATTGCTGCTGAATTTCCCGATAAAAAATTTGTCTGCATTGATTATATCAGCCAGCCGAAAATTAGTATACCTGCAAATCTTCAGGGAATTGTTTTTGAAGAAAAGAAAGGCTCTTATCTGGCCGGTGCTTTGGCTGGAATGATGACCAAAACAAAAGCTGTTGGTTTTATCGGCGGAATGGAATCAAGCGTCATCAAAAAATTTGAGATGGGCTTTATCAATGGAGTTCGGTCGATCAATCCAGAAATCAGAGTGATTTCTGGATATATAGGTATGACTGGCTCTGCATTTGCAAATCCAGCCAAGGGCAGGGAACTTGCGCTTGGACAGTATGGACGGGGAGCGGATATTATCTATCAGGCTGCTGGAGCGAGTGGACTTGGTGTCATTGAAGCAGCCAGGGAAAGTAAAGCTCTTGTTATCTGCACTGATCGGGATCAGGAGTCCGAAGCGCCTGGATTTGTGCTATCAAGTATGACCAAGGCTGTCGACAGGGCTGTTTTGAAAACTGTGGAAAATGTGCTGAATGGAAGTTTCAAGGGGGGAGGAGTTTCTGTCTTTGGTCTTGCAGACCGCTATACTGACTATGTGTACAATGAAAAAAACGCATCATTGATCGGCACTAAAAACCATGACCAACTTGAGGATATCCGAAAAAAGATAGTAGCAGGGAAAATTGTTGTTGATGAGACCGCCATTGGACAATGAGAATAGCAGGGACTTTCAGTAACCACTGAGAGCTCTTTTTGGAAAGCGGAAAAAAGGAAGGATTGTTAATTGATAGATGTTCAATACTGGTGAATAAAAAAATCCTTGTAACAGGGGCAACTGGTTTTATTGGCTCGAGTCTTGTGAAAAAGCTGGCATCCACTGACGATGAAGTCTTTATTCTTGTTCGTAAAAGTTCGGATTTAACCTCTCTTTCTGATGTTCTGCATAAGGTTCATCTTGTATATGGGGATATTACTGATCGGGCTTCGCTTGATTCGGCCCTCCAGGGGATTGATCTGGTCTATCACTCTGCCGGACTTACCTATATGGGGGATAAAAAAAATGCCTTGCTCTATAAAATCAATGTTGATGGTACTCGAAATATTTTAGAGGCAGCCATAACCGCTGGTGTTAAAAGAGTTGTACACGTCAGTTCAATAACTGCCGTAGGAATTGCCTTCGATAAAAAACCGGTCGACGAATCCGTTATCTGGAATTTCCATGCTATCAGCCTTGAATATGCCAGAACGAAACACCTCTCAGAAATTGAAGTTGCAAAAGCCATAAAGAGAGGACTGGACTGTGTTATTGTAAACCCTGCGTTTGTGTTTGGTGCTGGCGACATAAATTTTAATGCTGGAAGGATCATCAAGGATATCTATAATAAAAGGCTTCCCTTTTATCCCCTTGGCGGCATCTGCGTTGTTGATGTTGAGATTGTTGCAGATACCATAATCACTGCCATGGAAAAAGGAAAAACTGGGGAACGCTACATCCTTGGCGGTGAAAATGTCTCCTACAAGCAGCTTGCAGACACGATATCTCGTATTACTGGAGCACCAAAAGTTAATTTCCCTCTGCCATTCTGGTCAGCAAGAATACTGAAATCGGCACTCGATCTCTATAAGAACAAGAACCGGATATCGAAACTTTTCAACATGTCAATGTTTAGAGTTGCATCCCATTTTCTCTATTTTGATTCGTCCAAGGCAATCCGTGAACTGAACATGCAGTACGAATCACATGAACACAGCATAAGGAATGCCTACGAGTGGTACCGAGAGCGCAACATGCTTAACTGATATTTTGCTTATCTTTTACGACTGAAAATCATCATACGGGGTGAGTCCTTTGAAGTGAATGGTTCACCCAGGTAGTTTCCCACAATACTTGCTACAGTAAATCCCTCATTCTGAAGCATAGCACGAATCTCCTCCTCATTGTAAAGCCGGACTGATTCATTGAAGGTAACTGTTTCGCCGAAAGGGGAAGTGATGCTCATGTTTTTGATAATCCTGTCGCCATTAAACGCACGCTCCTCAATAACGGAAAGTTCTCCTGCACTTCGTCTGGAGAAAGGAACAAGATTGTTTGCAAGATGAAGAGGATTCAGAAGGTCAAGCACATACCAGCCATCACTTTTAAGCAGTTCATAAGCATTCTTGATGACCAGTTGATCATCTTCTTTCAAGTCAAAATAGCCAAAACTGGTAAAAAGCTGAACAACAAGATCATAAAGATCGTTGGCAGCTATAACCCTCATATCGCAACAGGATAGTTTCAGCGGTAAACAGCTTTTCAATGCTGCGTTTTTTGCCTCTTCAAGCAGATATGGTGAAAGGTCATTTCCTGTGACAATATAGCCGAGTCGGGCAAGCTCAAGGGCGTGTCTTCCAGCTCCGCAGGCAATATCGAGCACTGACAGTGATGCAGGCTTTTTCAGATCAAGCCCAGATATGGAGAGGATAGTATGAATGCAGCGCGCAGCTTCATCATTGTCCCTGTGGCTGTAAAGCTCAAGGTAGAGCGGATGGTTAAACCACTCTTCAAACCAATTAAGTGATGACTCATTTTTTGAAGCATGGAGTCTTTTTGCCATATCTATGGGACGAAAAAGGCGGAAAGGTAACAGAAGAGATTCAGGGCATCCTGTGATACCCTGAGGAAATATCCCGTGCGATTATTTTGCGTAATCGGTGATTGCTTTTGTAAGAATTACCTGATCATTTTCCCCATTTGGGATCCGGACGTTTTTCTCAATGAATTTCCATGCATTGGTTTTTTCTGACTTCACTGAAAAAATAAGTTTGGCACACTTGAAATCACTGGTACCTGTTTTTTTGCCTTTATCTGCAAATGATTGTTTCTTTGCCATGACTTGTAAAGTAGTTCTTTTTGTTAAGACGTTCTGCTGTCGTTTTTACTCAAAATGAAAAGGAGTTTAATAAAATTATAACCGATAACCAAGTTTTCTACAGAATGAATTACTTCTTTACAAGGTTTCCGCTTCAACAAGTTTTCCCTTATGGAATATTCCTCTCGCTTTTCCTTTCAGGGAGCGATTTAGAAATGGAGTGTTTGACGATTTTGATTTCAATGCGCTTGTCGTAACGCTCCATAAGACGTCGGGGTCAATGATTGAGAAATTTGCCTGTTCTCCTGGTACAAAGAGAATTGGTTTGAGGTTCATGATCTTTCTTGGATTAACCGACAGCAGTTCAATAGCGCGAGACATGGTAATCACTTTTTTCTCAACCAGTTCGGTAATTGTCAGACCCAGGGCGGTTTCAAGGCCGATAATGCCAAAAGCAGTCTGATCGGGCGGACACTCTTTTTCATGGGAGGCATGGGGAGCATGGTCTGTCGCTATGGCATCAATAGTCCCGTCGGCAAGCCCATCATGCAAAGCTTCACGGTTTTCCCTTGACGAGAGTGGTGGTTTCATGATAAAGTTTCCTTTCTGTTCAGCCTCAAAAAGGTCTTCATCACAAAGTGTGAAATGGTGCGGCGTTACTTCGCAGGAAACCTGAAGCCCATCCTGTTTTGCCTTGCGAACAAGATCAAGCGCGGCTTTGGTACTGATATGGGCGACATGGTAACGCGGCCTTATGAGCGGGTCATGCAGTTTATGCTGTTCAAGATATTGAATCAAAAGCAGATCCCTTCCAAGCATAATCGCTTCGGATACATCAGGGATGCCTTTCAGTCCGAGTTTGGTTGAAAAAAGCCCTTCATTCATAACGCCACCCACGGTAAGCGATCGCTCTTCACAGTGCTGAATAATGATTAGATCAAAGTTTGAAGCGTACTCAAAAGCCAGTCGCATGATTTGACTGTTTTGAATGGCCGATCCATCATCCGAAACTGCCGTGACTCCATAGGAGCTGAACTTTCCGAATGGTGCGAGATGTTCGCCCTTGCTTTCAACAGTCATCGCTCCGATCACTTCAAGATCAACAGGAAGCATTGAGGCGTGATGGCGAAGATAAGCAACCCCGAGTGGACTGTCTATAACCGGTTTGGTGTTCGGCATCAGTGCAACGCCTGTAAATCCGCCGAATGCAGCCGCTTTAGCACCACTTTCGAGAGTTTCCTTATATTCCTGACCCGGTTCTCTGAAATGGCAATGCATATCGAAAAGCCCTGGAGCCAGTATTTGCCCTCGAAGATCAATTACTTTATCCTCCGGCGATGCGGACAGAGTTTCATTACCGTAAATAACAGCTTCGATGATTCCCTCGTTACTCACTTTTATCGTTCCGGTAAGATCAACTTGTTCAAGCGGATTGAGGATGCGTGCCTGCTGAAAAATAAAGCTCATGAATTTGCTTCAATTTTGGATGTTTATACTTATAACAATTCGTGCATGCAGTTCCACTGGATATCCTTCTGTATCTGTGTTAAAGATACTACAATTATTGAACTAAGCATGACTTGACGATACAGAGAACTTCGATCTATACGGTTTTCTACTGGTTTACCAATGTTAATTCTGATGATATGATTTGTCGCCTGAAAAGGAGGCTTTTATAGGTGGCAAAAGCTCTATTTTATTATTTTACTTTCAAAAGGTACCCGAGATGTTCAAGAGCATTGTCCTATATTTCTTCATGGATCCTAACGCAAATATAGCAATTGAAAAAACTGCTCTCAGGGCAATAATGATTGCCAGGCGCCGTTCGATCAGTGAAAATTCGCGTATTGCGATGAGCTGGGCTATTGCAGAGCATGTTATCAGACTTCCTGAAGTTCTCAATGCCCGTTTTATTCATCTATACCTTTCGATATCTGTTTTGGCGGAAGTATCAACAGCTCCAATAATTGACAAGCTTTCTGTCAATGATAAAAAGCTTTCGGTTCCAGTTATTCGCAAGGGTGATCTTATTTCTGCCGCGTTTAAAAAGGGCGATTCGGTACGAAAGGCTCAATTGGGTCAACTTGAACCTGAGGAACTCTCTTCTTTTGATGAATCGCATCTTGATGTTGTACTGCTTCCCCTTTTATCCTTTGATGAAAAAGGGTGTCGCCTTGGGTATGGGAAAGGATTTTATGACCGTTTTTTAAAGCGGCTCTCAGAAAGGGGAGTTAACCCCTGCAGGATTGGACTCTCCTTTTTTCAGCAAAGGGTTGATGAGCTTCCCGCCGATCCCTGGGATGAACCTCTTGACGCAGTAGTTCACGAAAATGGAATCATTCGATACACTTAATTTTTATTGTTTGGTATGCTGAAAGACCCTGTTTCGGATTTTTTTGATACCTCCTTGTATGTCAACAGGGAGCTGAGCTGGATCTACTTCAATCAGCGAGTGCTTGAAGAGGCGTTTAATCCCGAGTTGCATCCTCTGCTGGAAAGGGTAAAATTCATCTCCATTTTCAGTTCAAACCTGGATGAATATTTCATGATACGTGTTGCTGGTATTGAGGAACAGTATCAGGCGGGCATTCAGGATCGAACGATTGATGGCTATACACCCACAGAACAACTCGACAAGATCCGCTCGATGGTTTTGCAGCAGCTCAGTGAAAGAAATGAGTGTTTTTATCATGATTTGGTGCCCGCGCTGCAAAAGGAGGGCATAGAGTTTGTTCGGATTTCAGAATTGTCGGCAACACAGCAGCGCGCCTTGAGCCACTATTTCCGCAAGGAGATTTTTCCTGTACTGACTCCACTTGCTTTCGATACAGGTCATCCGTTTCCGTTTATGTCGAACCTGTCCCTGAACCTTGCCATTGAGCTTGAAGATGAGGAGAGCAGGTCACTGAAGTTTGCCCGCGTGAAAGTGCCGAGCATTCTCCCCCGACTTCTCCTGCTCAACAATATCAAGGGATTTCATGATGATGACGGAATCATAAGATTTATCTGGATAGAAGATCTTGTTGAAAGCAATCTGTCTCACCTGTTTCCGAAAATGCGGATTATACAATCGCATCTTTTCAGATTGATTCGGGATGCGGATATTGAAATTGAGGAGGATGAAGCGGGCGATTTGTTGAAAACTATCGAACAGGGACTCCGCTCAAGCCGTTATGGAAAAGTTGTTCGACTCGACATCACCCCTGCAATGCCTCTTTCTGTACGAAAACTGCTTATAAAAAATCTTGAGGTCGCTGAAAGAAACGTTTATGAAATAAATGGTGCGCTTGGACTCGGCTGTCTGATTGATCTCCTGAAGATCGAACGGCCCGATTTGAAAGATGAGCCTTTTGTTCCCTATAACCGGATTGAGGAGGAGTTCAGTACAAATATCTTCAAGATGATAAGGGCTAAAGATATTTTGCTCTACCATCCCTATGATTCGTTTCAGCCCGTCGTCGATTTTCTCAATCAGGCAGCCCTTGATCCTGATGTACTGTCAATAAAGCAGACTCTTTACAGGGTCGGCAGCAATTCGCCAATTGTCGAGGCTTTGATGATGGCGGCTGAAGAGGGTAAACAGGTTGCTGTTCTGGTGGAACTCAAGGCAAGATTTGACGAAGAGAATAATATTGTCTGGGCTCGTGCGCTTGAGGACGTCGGCGTGCATGTCGTTTACGGCCTGCCCCGACTGAAAACTCACGCAAAGCTTACCCTGATTGTTCGACGTGAACAACACAAACTGAAACGGTACCTTCATCTTGGCACAGGGAACTACAATCCGGCAACAGGGAAGATCTATACCGATTACAGCCTGTTTACAACCAATGAACAACTTGCCAACGATGTCGCAGAACTGTTCAACGCGCTGACCGGGTATTCCAAACACACCGGATACAGAAAACTCCTTGTTTCGCCGATCAATACCAGAAAAAGAATTATTGAGATGATCGAGAGGGAAGTCGAATGGATCGGTAAAGAGAACAAGGGAAGAATAATCATGAAAATGAATGCCCTTGTGGATGCTCAAACCATCCAGGCGCTCTACAGAGCATCCTGTGAAGGTGTGAAAATCGATCTTGTCGTTCGTGGAATTTGCTGCCTCAAGCCCGGCATTCCGGGAGTCAGTGAACATATCCGGGTAATTAGTGTCATTGGACGTTTTCTTGAGCACAGCAGAGCATACTACTTTTATAACGGAGGCAAAGAAGAGCTTTATCTTGGAAGCGCCGATATCATGCCAAGAAACCTCGACGATCGGGTTGAGGCGATTTTTCCGGTGTTCGATAAAATATTAATTCAGGTCGTCAAATCTGATCTTGAGCTGATTTTGGCCGATAATGTCAAAGCATGGCAGATGCATGCCGATGGCACCTACTCACGGATTATCAATGATGCCCCTCAACTAAATAGTCAGGCTCTCTTTATATCCAGGTCTGTCCAGAAAAAAACTTCATCAAAATTTAACGTCAATGAATTATGAAAATAGCAGTTGGAAGTGATCACGCCGGGTTTGAATTCAAAAAAACGGTACTTTCCTGGCTTGAACGAAACGGCTATGAGATCAACGATATGGGGCCGCAGAATGAAGAGACTGTAGACTATCCCGATTTTGCCCGCAAAGTTGCGTTTGCTGTTGCCGAAGGGCAATGTGATTCCGGCATTCTGCTTTGTGGTACAGGCATTGGTGTCTCAATTGCCGCAAACAAAGTCAAGGGTATTCGTGCAGCTCTTGCCTGCAACCCTGAGTTTGCAATACTTGCCCGTCAGCATAATAATGCCAATATTCTCTGTCTCCCCGCACGCTTTACTGATACTGTCACTATTGAAAAAACCCTTCACAACTGGTTTAGCACCGATTTTGAAGGTGGGAGGCATGAAAAAAGAGTGAATAAAATTGAGCCATGCTGTTAAATAAGTGTATAGCGGATAGTCTTGACACAAGCTTTCCGTTTTTTTTAGATACCGACCTGGTTGCGGATGTTCTTGCCCTCATGCAGGAGAAAGGAGTTGAAAGTGCTTCACTCCTGCATGAGGGAAAAGTTGCGGCAATGGTGACAATCCTTGATCTGCTTCCTGCTCAGGAGTCAAGAAAACGGCTCATGGATCTGAAGCTTCAACATGCTTGCAGCATTGGACTCCATGAGCATCTTTTTGAAATAGTTGTGAGAATGGATTCATTCCCATACCAGTTCATTCCTGTATCGGGGGAGGGCGGAGATTATGTTGGTGTTATACAAAAGACGGCTCTTTTGGAACATATTGCCACTGTTTTTCATTTACGAGAAGAGTGCATGACCCTTGAACTGGATGTACCATCTTATGACCTCAAGCTCTCCGAGATTATTGCCACTCTCGAAAAAAACGACGCTACGGTATTGAGTTTTGGCATCTATCCTGCAGCTCCGGATGGTGACGGCCTCGTTGTGACATTCAGACTTCAGATGCATGATTTCTATCGTCTGGTATCAAATCTGAAAAAATATGGCTATATGATCCGCTACACGTCACCCTTTTCTGCAAAAGATGATGAGATGAGAGAAAAGGCGCTTGAGTTTATCAGGTTTATGGATATGTAAAGCATCATGAAAAGAGTTATAATCGTAAACTATTGCAAAAGAAGATGATTGCATGAAAAGAGAACACTCTGTCGAGCTTGTTGACCGGATTCGGGAAAATTCAGCAGAAATTTTTTCAGAAGTTGTTTCATTGCGCAGGGATATTCATCGTCACCCCGAACTTGCTTATGAAGAGGTGAGAACCACCGCGCTGATAAAGGACTATCTCCTTAATCTCGGTATCACCCCTGAACCATCCCTGCTTGAAACTGGAGTTGTTGCGGTCATTCGAGGCGGCAGTAAAACTGCCAGAAACAATCTTGTCGCATTACGTGCGGATATTGATGCTCTTCCTCTTCATGAAGAGAACATGCATGGCTTCTGTTCCCTTGAGTCTGGAAAAATGCACGCCTGTGGTCATGACATGCATACTGCCATGCTTCTTGGCGCAGCCAATATTCTCTCAAGGATAAAGGATGAGCTTGCAGGTGATGTGCTTCTCGTGTTTCAGCCAGCCGAAGAAAAAGCACCTGGAGGGGCAAAGCCACTCCTCGATGCAGGTCTCTTCAGACAGTTTAAGCCGTCAGCAATTATCGGTCAGCACTGCTTTCCAAGTGTTGAGAACGGGAAAGTAGCTCTGTGCAAAGGGAGCTTTATGGCAGCGGCTGATGAACTGTACTTTACAGTGACAGGGCAGGGAGGTCATGCGTCTGCACCACATAAAGCGGCTGATCCTGTTCTTGCCGCAGCTCATATCATTACAGCAGTTCAGCATCTTGTCAGCCGGGTCGCCCCTCCTTATGAACCAGCAGTTGTTTCAATAGCATCCATTCATGGCGGCAATGCAACAAATGTCATTCCCCGCCAGGTGACCATGTCGGGTACGATGAGGACCATGAATGAGGAGGTTCGATCACTGCTTCAGGAAAGGTTGCGCCAGACCGTCACACATATAGCTACAGCGCTTGGCGTTGAGGCGGAACTTGAGATCCGGCAAGGTTATCCTGTACTCTACAACAATCCAGATGTGACAGAAAAGGCGGAGAAAATCTGCACAGAATATCTTGGCCGTGAGAATGTGCTTACTTGTGAGTCTATAATGACCGCAGAAGATTTTGCCTACTATCTTCAGGAGTGTCCCGGAACATTCTGGCAAATCGGAACGGGCATGGGAAATAACGATAAAAGCAATACTCTCCATTCTCCAACCTTTGATCCAGAAGAGCGAGCCCTCGAAACAGGAAGCGGGTTGCTTGCTTATGCAGCCTTTCGCATCCTGGAATCAGCCTGACTATTTTTCTTTTTCTCCATTAACAGAAAAAGGCGCCTTGTGACGCCTATTTCTGTTGGAGACAGAGAAAATTATGCTTTTCCGTCAGACCCGAGAACATTATTGATCTTGTGGGCGTAGAGCTTTTTGAGAGCATCACGAGCTGGGCCAAGATATTTTCTTGGATCAAACTCTTCAGGTTTTTCGTCAAAGACTTTGCGGATTGCAGCGGTCATGGCAAGGCGGCCATCAGAGTCAATATTGATTTTACAGACTGCAGATTTGGCGGCAAGACGAAGCTGATCTTCACTGATACCAATGGCATCTTTCATTTTTCCACCATGTTCATTGATCATCTTAACCAGCTCTTGTGGGACGGAAGAAGAGCCGTGCAGCACAATAGGAAATCCGGGAATACGTTTTTCAATTTCAGTCAGAATATCAAGACGAATTTTGGGATCTTCACCGGGTTTGAACTTGAAAGCGCCATGTGAGGTGCCAATGGAAATAGCAAGACTGTCTACACCTGTTTTTGCAACAAAATCTTCAACCTCTTCCGGCTGAGTATAAGTATGATGTGCAGCAGAGACTTCGTCTTCAATGCCGGCAAGCACTCCGAGTTCCCCCTCGACAGTGACATCAAACTGGTGGGCAAACTCAACAACTTTTTTGGTGAGTGCGACGTTCTCTTCATAAGGGAGATGAGAGCCATCAATCATGACCGAAGAGAACCCTGATTCAATGCAGTCAACGCAGAGTTCGAAACTGTCTCCATGGTCAAGGTGAAGCACAATAGGAATCGGAGATCCTAGTTCAGCAGCATAAGCAACCGCTCCCTGGGCAAGGAAGCGAAGCAGGGTTTCGTTGGCATAGCTTCTTGCACCTTTGGAAACCTGAAGAATTACGGGGGATTTTGTCTCAACACAGGCCTGTATGATTGCCTGCATCTGTTCGAGATTATTGAAATTGTATGCAGGAATGGCATAACCTCCCGATACAGCTTTACTGAAAAGTTCGCGGCTGTTAACAAGACCGAGTTCTTTATAACTGATTTTTTTCTTTTGCATTGAACGCTCTCCTTTTATTTATTATTATATGCCGTAATTATTCAAGGGATACCTCTCGGTTATGGTTTCTCATTTGTTTTGTAATATATGTATATTTGTCTTCTCATTCAAAAATAGCTTCTACACTGTCGTCGAACCTTTGATCATTGTAACATTAACCATGAGTAGAAAAAGTCTGCTTCTCATTACTGTTGTTTTGGGAAGCGCTATACCGGTATTTGCCGGAAATGTTGCTAAATCAGTTCCAGCCGTAACCGTTACTCTCCGACCAACTGCGGCCGAAGAGGAGGCCGGTAAATATATCAGTCAGTCCCTTCTCCAGAAACACTATAGAAAGATATCAGTCAATGACTCTCTTTCCCAACAGATATTCAATCGCTATATCGACAATCTTGACGGCAGCAAAAGCTATTTTTTAGCAAGTGAGATTGAAAGTCTCCGAAAATATTATGGAAGCCGGATTGAAGGTGAACTTCTTTCTGGAAAATCAGATGCAGGTTTTGGCGTCTATAATTTTTTTCTGAAACGGGCTAAAGAAAAAATGCGGTATATGAAGGCAACCGTCGATACCGTGCGCTTCAACTTCTCAATACCAGAAACTCTTGACCTTGATCGCAAGACAGATCCCTGGCCTTCCGACAGGCGTCAGCTTACCGATTTATGGAAAAAAGAGCTGAAATACCAATGGATCAATCAGAAATATTCCGGAGAAAATAGCAAGACTATCCGGGAAGCTCTTGCAAAAAGATTTACTAATCGCCTGAATCTTCTTAATCGCCAAAAGCCGGAAGATGCTTTTCAAGCATATACTTATGCGGTGACAACCTCGTTTGATCCTCACACAAATTATCTCTCTGCGGATGAGTACGAAAATTTTCAGATCGACATGAGCCGATCACTTGAAGGAATCGGCGCCAAACTTCAGGTCGAGAGCGAGTATACTGTGGTCAGTGAGATTATTCCCGGAGGTCCAGCATTCAAAAGCAGTTTATTGAAAAAGGGAGATAAAATTATCGGTGTTGGTCAAGGAAAAACATCTGAGATTGTTGATGTTACTGGATGGCGAATCAATGAGGTTGTAAAATTGATCCGAGGCAAGAAAAACACTTTAATTCGTCTGAAAATTCTGCCAGCAAGTCAAGGAGGCCGAGGTCCAGCAAAAATAGTTCAACTCATTCGAGAAAAGATCAATCTGGAGGAACAGGAGGCCAAAAAAAGCGTTATTACAAAAAATGGCCAAAAAATCGGAGTGATTACCATTCCATCATTTTACCTTGATTTTGAAGGTCAGCAACAGAATACCGGTACTTATAACAGCACAAGCCGTGATATAACCCGGATTCTGAACGAACTGAATGTTGAGCATGTTGATGGCATTGTCATTGATCTTCGTGACAACGGTGGCGGTTCACTTGAAGAGTCTGTGAATGTCACTGGGCTCTTTATTCCAACTGGTCCAGTGGTACAGGTAAGTAATTCAACAGGCGGAAAAATGGTTCTCAGGGATGAAGATCGACGGGTACTCTATACTGGCCCACTTGCGGTACTTGTTAACCGCTACAGCGCTTCGGCATCCGAAATTTTTGCTGCTGCAATTCAGGATTACAGTCGAGGGGTTATCATCGGTGAGAGAACATTCGGCAAGGGAACCGTTCAGAGTATCATCAAACTTACACGGCCCTTCAGTTTTTTTGGAAAGCCCGAACTGGGAGAATTAAAACTTACTGTAGCAAAGTTTTACCGTATTTCCGGAGGAAGTACTCAACATAAAGGTGTTGTGCCGGATATTGTGATGCCTTCTATGATTGATACATCGATTGTTGGCGAGGATACCTATACCAGCAGCTTGCCTTGGAGTACCATCTCTCCGTCGTTTTATCGCCCGACAGCAGAGATAAGCCAGGAAGACCTTGTCATACTGCGGCAAAAACAGCAAGAACGGTCTTCGAAAAACCGCCAGTACCAAGCCTATTTACATGATCTGAACACCCTTAACCGGATACGAAAAAAAAGGATGGTATCGCTCCAGGATTCATCCTTTAAATCGGAAATAGAAACGATCAAACACATTGAGGGGCTATGGGTTCATGACCAGGATTCAACCAAAAATATAAACAAGGATCTGCTTCTCAACCAGTCGGTGTCAGTTGTTTCTGATATGGCAGAGCTCAAGAGCGTGCAGCGACAAACGGTTACCCGTACCTTGCCCTCGTTGAATTAAGGCTTATTGAAAGAAAATCATGCGGCGCGCGTAATAATCGAAAAGGTGAGAAGAATATCGCTATGTTGTTTTTTGTACTTTTAACAGGTATGAGCGAATTAAAAAAGCACTGGCAGATGTTGAAAAAGAGTTAAATAATGCTCTTGAGGCTGGCGTGTCAAAAGATGAACAAAAAATTGCTTGCAAGAATAAACATAAAAATCTATACAGGATTACATGCATAAAAAGATATTGTTTCTAAAAAAATATTTAAAAGATCCCCAAAGTATTGGTTCAGTAATACCTTCTTCAAAGTTTTTAGGAAAGGCTATTTTTAAATCAATCAAGGAATTAGACCAAGCGAATATTATTGAGATCGGTGCAGGAACGGGTGCAATCACAAAGCATATATCAAGTTTAAACCCATTATTGGTTGAAATCGATCAGGAATTTTGTGACTTGCTTCGTCAAAACTATCCTCATTTGAAGACGGTTAATTCGTGTGCATTGGAACAGTTAAAAAAAGTGGATGAGCGGTTTGGACTGGTGCTTTCAATTCCTCTTATTAACAATCCATTTAAATTATCATTTATTCCCATTATAAGTACTCTTTACGGTCAGGGCTTGTTGAAGTGGTGTGTTATGTACACTTATGGCCTCAATGATCCGCTCGGGGAAGTTAACTTTCAGAGCAAAGTTAGGAGAAGGTTTATCATGAAAAATATTCCACCTGCATCAGTCTGGGTTTATTCATAAGATCATCATACACTACAATGATTCGAAGAAGTTTGCTTCTCATTATTTTGGCGCTTGGATTTGCTTTTCCTGTTATTGCAGGAAATACGAGAAAACCCACTTCGACTCAGACGGTGACTACTCTCAAACCGACTGCTTTGGAAACGGAGGCTTGTAAATATATCAGTCAATACCTTTTGCAAAACCACTATAGAAAGGTGGCTGTTAACGATTCACTGTCACTTCAGATATTTAATCGTTATATCGACAATCTTGACGGCAGTAAAAGCTATTTTGTGGCAAGTGATATTGAACGCTTCAGGCAGATGTATGGAAACAAGATTGATGACGAATTTCTTGCTGGAAAGGCAACGGCCGGGTTTGATATCTACAACCTCTTTTTAAAAAGGGCCAAAGAAAAAATGCGGTATATGAAAGCCGCAGCCGACACGGTACATCTTGACTTTTCAACACCAGAAACCCTTGATCTTGATCGCAAGTCTGACTCTTGGCCGGTCGACAAGCAGCAGCTTACCGATCTGTGGAGAAAAGAGCTGAAATACCAATGGCTTAATCTTAAATATTCCGGAAAAAGTAATAAGACCATTCGCAAAGAGCTCGCAAAAAGCTTTACAAGCAGACTGAACCTTCTGAATCGCCAAAAACCGGATGATGCATTTCAAATTTATACTTATGCACTGACAACCTCGTTCGATCCTCATACCAATTATTTTTCTCCGGATGAGTATAAAAACTTCCAGATTGACATGAGTCGTTCGCTTGAGGGAATCGGAGCCAAACTTCAAACAGAAGGAGAGTATACAGTAATATATGAGCTTATTCCGGGGGGGCCAGCATTTAAAAGTAATCTCTTGAAAAAAGGGGATAAAATTATTGGCGTCGGTCAGGGGAAAAAAGTTGAGATTGTTGATGTGTCGGGCTGGAGAATCAATGATGTGGTCAAGCTGATCCGAGGAAAGAAAGGCACTCATGTTCGATTGAAAATCCTTCCTGCAAGTCAGGGTGGAAGAGGTGCTGCAAAATTAGTTGAACTTTTGCGTGACAAAGTCAATTTGCAGGAACAGGCTGCAAAGAAAAGTATTATTCTGCAGGATGGACATAAAATAGGCGTTATAACTATCCCCTCATTTTACCTTGATTTTGAAGGCGAGCAGCAGAATATAGGCAACTACAACAGTACAAGCCGTGATGTAGCTCGAATTCTGGAGGAACTGAATGCTGAGCATGTTGACGGCATTATTATTGATCTGCGCGAAAATGGTGGCGGCTCACTTGAGGAATCCGTGAAAGTTACTGGACTGTTCATTCCAAGTGGTCCTGTCGTTCAAATCAGCAACTCAATCGGAGAAACAACGGTACTCAAGGACGAAGACAGTCGCGAACAATATGAGGGGCCACTTGCGGTTCTGGTGAACCGTTACAGCGCATCGGCATCCGAAATTTTTGCAGCAGCCATCCAGGATTACGGACGTGGCGTTATCATCGGCGAGAGAACATTCGGGAAAGGAACAGTGCAAAGCCTTATCCCGCTTTCAAGGCCAACTTCTGTTCAGGGCAGGCAACCTGAACTTGGAGAGATAAAACTCACTATTGCAAAGTTTTACCGGATTTCCGGAGGCAGCACGCAGCATAAAGGTGTTGAGCCCGATATTACTATGCCATCCATGATTGATAACGCCAGAATTGGTGAAGATACCTATACCAGTAGTTTGCCATGGAGCACCATCTCACCATCATTTTATAAGCCTACAGCAGATATCACTCCCGAAAAGATTGAATTGCTCTTGAAAAAATTTCAGGAACAATCATCCAAGAATCCCCTCTACCAGAGCTATCTCGATGATCTGAAAACACTCGACCAGATCCGGAAAAAGAAGTCGGTGTCCCTTCAGGATTCTTCGGTGAAATCTGAAACAGAGACAATAAAACAGATTGAGAAACGATGGGTTCTTGAGCAGGATGCTACCAAAGATCTGAAAAAAGATGTGCTGCTCAACCAGTCGGCAGCAGTTGTAGCCGATCTGGCAGAGATCAAGACAGTACCAGTAAAACCGGATTCACAGAAACTGCCGTTATCGCATTAAAGCTGTTTTCGGGCATTCTCGATCTGAAGAGCCACGGAGTCGAATGAACAACTGCCGTGTGTTTTTTTTGAGTTGACACTTGCGTCTGCCTTGAGGCAGTCGTAAATGTCAGCATCAATAACCTCCGAGAACTCCCTGAACTTTTCAACAGGGATGTGTGGCAGGTTAACCTCCGAAGCGATACTCCAGGTGACAATTTTTCCGGTAATGCGATGCGCATCACGGAAGGGAATCTGCTTGCGGACAAGATATTCGGCTATCTCTGTGGCGAGGCTGAGATCCTCTGCCGTCAGTTTCGCCAGCCGCTCCTGTTTCAGTTTAGTATGCTCAAGCAGTTTTGCAAAAATACTCACACTTCCGATAGTTGTCTCTGCGCTGTCAAAAAGAGGCTGTTTGTCCTCCTGCATGTCGCGGTTGTAGGAGAGCGGGAGCCCCTTCATGATGGTCAGCATTGCCATCAGGTTGCCGTACACCCTTCCCGTTTTACCCCTTACCAGTTCAGCAATATCGGCATTTTTCTTTTGCGGCATGAGTGACGAGCCCGTCGCAAAGGCGTCGCTGATCTCAAGATAGCCGAATTCGTAGGAGCTCCAGAGAATCAGATCCTCGGCAAAGCGTGAGAGGTGCATCATAATCACCGAACAGGCCGAGATAAACTCAATGACGATATCACGATCGCTCACGGCATCAATGCTGTTGGCAAACATATCGTCAAACCCAAGAAGTACCGCCGATCGTTCGGGATTGAGAGGGAGGGTACTGCCCGCAAAGGCGGCAGCGCCAAGAGGGGAGATATTCACCCGTTTCATGAGGTCATGCAGACGCTGACGGTCACGGTTGAACATATTGAAATAAGCCATATAGTAGTGGCCAGCAGAAATAGGCTGTGCCCGCTGCAGGTGGGTATAGCCAAAGATGATGGTTTTCTGGTAGTTTTCCGCTTTTTCAACAAGAACCCTTAACATTCCCCCGAGTGTTTCTTGAAGTTCGGTGATCTGGCGGCGCAAATAGAGACGGGTATCAGTTGCAACCTGGTCGTTACGGCTTCTGCCGGAATGCAGTTTGCCAGCAGTTGCGCCAATTTTTTCCTTGAGCCGGTTTTCAATAACGGTATGGATATCCTCATCCTCCCAGTGGGGAAGCAGAGTGCCGTTCGTCAGCTCCTCCTCAATCTCCCTGAGCCCGACAATAATTTCTCCAGCCTCCTTAACACTGACAATACCCTCTTCGGCAAGCATGGTCACATGGGCAATTGAGCCTTGAATATCTTCACGATAGAGCTTCTTGTCGACATGAACCGACGACGAAAAAAGAAGCGCATCGCGATCAAAAGGCAGCGAAAATCGGCTCTGCCAGAGTAACTCCTTTGTATTGCTGCTCATAAGAATATCAGTTGTTGTGAGAGAGAATCTGCCTCCAAAATAGTAAATTTTGGTTTATTGCCTTGGGTTGATGTGGACGTTATAGCTACAATTGCAGGAAGAAAACTCTCGCCTGAAAGTTTTCCTCATTCTGCATAAAATGTTGTCGCAAAAACGCTATCGTGGTTATCAGGCAATGGTTATCAGGCAATGGGGTATCGGGTCAGACCTCGTCATGAAGAGCTTAAACCATTATAAAATATGGCAGAATACGGTGAGTGGAATCGTAAAGGCGCAACTCTCACAGATGTTTCGGCGCTGAAAGAGTTAATCACCGAAGAACTTGGCGCTGATTTTGCTTCTGAAACTTCTGCTGTAATAATCAGAAAAAATGTAATTTAGAGTCGCTATGCGATTGTTACATGACTCAAAAATATCTTGTACCATTGAACGCCTACCTTTCGAAATAAAAACGGATATCCAACTTGGAGGCAGCACAGAAGTACTAAAAGCCCACATGAACGACAATCTTCAGGAATGATTCAGCTCGAACAACTACAAACTAACACGACCGTTCGGGGTATTGTGCCTGGCTTTTCGGTTACGGTTGTCAGCGTGCAATGGTTTGGCTCGGAGGCGCTTGAGCTTACCTACAAGACACCGGACGGCAAAGTGGCTAACGAGCTGATTTATCGTCACGACGAACCACGACTGGAAATTGTTGAGCAGGGCCGACCGTGGAGTTTCGATGGTGATGGCGCGCTCTTTCGGCTGGTCTCTGAAGCCCAGCGCATTCGGCTGGCCCATTTGTTCGATCCGGTGCTGGCTGTTCATACCTCCAATATTGAGCCGCTCCCGCACCAGATTACAGCGGTCTATGAATCCATGCTGCCTCGCCAGCCATTACGATTTCTCCTGGCTGACGACCCCGGTGCAGGCAAAACCATTATGGCGGGCTTGCTCATCAAGGAGCTGATTGCCCGTGGTGACCTGCAACGCTGCATGATTGTTTGCCTTGGTAGCTTGGCAGAGCAATGGCAGGATGAACTGTACCGCCGCTTTCATCTGCCCTTTGAGATTCTTACCAACGATAAACTTGAAGCGGCACGTACCGGCAACTGGTTCCTTGAAACCAACCTTGTCATCGCCCGCCTCGATAAACTCTCGCGTAATGAAGAGGTGCAGTTAAAGTTGCAAGCTCCGGATTGCCGCTGGGATCTTGTAATTTGTGACGAAGCCCATAAAATGTCAGCCACGGTTTTTGGCGGTGAAACCAAATACACCAAGCGCTATCGACTTGGCCAACTGCTCTCGACCTTGACACGTCATTTTCTGTTGATGACGGCAACGCCTCATAACGGCAAAGAGGCTGACTTTCAGCTTTTCATGGCGTTGCTCGACGGCGATCGGTTTGAGGGGAAGTTCCGCGACGGCGTGCATTCGACCGACGTTTCCGACTTGATGCGGCGCATGGTCAAGGAGAATTTGCGGAAGTTCGACGGCACACCACTCTTTCCAGAGCGCATTGCCTACACACTTCCTTACCATCTCTCCCCCCAGGAAGAGGCGCTCTACAAAGCCGTTACCAGCTATGTCCGTGAAGAGTTCAATCGTGCTGAGGCGTTGGAAAATAACAAACGTGCTGGAACGGTTGGCTTTGCCTTAACCATTTTGCAACGCAGGCTTGCATCATCTCCTGAGGCCATTTACCAATCGCTGCGACGCCGCAAGGAAAAGCTTGAAAGCCGACTGCGCGAACTTGAGCTGCTTCATCGTGCAGGCCAGGTTGCTCCGACCCTGTTGCTTGCAGCCCCAACAATCGACAGCGAAGATATTGATGACCTTGATGAGGCCCCTGAAAACGAAGTAGAAGCAATAGAAGAAGAGATCCTCGATCAGGCCACCGCCGCACGCTCTATTGCTGAGCTGTACAGTGAGATCGAAACCCTCAAGAACCTCGAAGCGACCGCCTTGCTTGTCCGAAGCAGCGGCACTGACACCAAATGGGCGGAACTCTCAAGCCTGCTGGGTGAAATATTCACCACCGCCGCACAGCAGCAACTGGTTGAACCGGAAATTCCTTATGGTTCCGGTCCGATTCCGCCTCCCAAGCCTTCACCGCACCAGAAGCTGGTTGTCTTCACCGAGCATCGAGATACACTCAACTATCTGGAAGAACGCATCACCCGATTTCTGGGACGCAAGGAGGCTGTGGTTATCATCCACGGAGGTACGGGTCGGGAAAATCGTCTCAAGGTACAGGAATCCTTCAAACACGACCCAACAGTGCAGGTGCTGCTGGCAACCGATGCGGCCGGTGAAGGCATCAACCTTCAGCGCGCCCATCTGATGGTCAACTACGACCTGCCTTGGAACCCCAACCGTCTTGAACAGCGCTTCGGGCGTATCCACCGGATTGGCCAGACGGAGGTCTGCTACCTCTGGAATCTGGTGGCCGACGATACCCGTGAAGGCGATGTCTATCGCCGACTGCTTGAAAAACTGGAACAGGCTCGACAGGCTTTGGGCGGGCAGGTTTTCGACGTGCTGGGCAAACTCGCCTTCGAAGCCGATGGCCGTCTCATGTCGCTGCGTGACCTGCTCATCGAGGCAATCCGTTATGGCGAAAAGCCAGAAACCAAAGCATTTCTCACCACCGTACTCGATACCGCACTCGACAGCAGCCACCTGCAAACCCTGCTTGAAGAGAGGATGCTGGTGCATGACGCCATGGATTCAACCAATGTGCAGCGTATCCGTGGCGATATGGAGCGGGCCGATGCACGCAGGTTGCAGCCACATTACGTCGAATCGTTTTTTCTGGAAGCATTCAAACGCCTTGGCGGCAATGCCCGGCAACGCGAACCCCGCCGATTCGAAATCACCCACGTTCCCGCGCCGATCAGGAACCGTGACCGCCTCATCGGTGTCGGCGAGCCCGTTCTGCCACGCTATGAGCGCATCGCCTTTGAAAAAGCCCTGATCGCCCCGCAGGGAGAGTCCCTGGCAGCATTTGTCTGCCCCGGTCATCCGCTGCTCGATTCCGTTATTGACCTGACACTTGAACGGCATCGCGATCTGCTGAAACGAGGTACTGTTCTGGTTGATGAACGTGACCCTGGAACCAGACCAAGAGTGCTCTTCTATCTGGAACACGCCATTCAGGATGCCGGGCTTAACCGTGACGGCAGTCGCCGCATAGTCTCCCGCCGACTTATGTATGTCGAACTGGACGACCAAGGAACAGTGCGTCACGTTCAATACGCACCCTACCTCGATTTTCGCCCACTTGCCGCAGGGGAACTCGGTGTTGAAACCCTGCTTGATCGCCCGGAGTGCCAGTGGATTACTCGTGAGCTGGAGCAGAGTGCGCAGGGTTACGCCATCACTCACGTCGTGCCAGAGCATCTTGCAGAAATCAAAGGGCGCAAACTTGAACTGATAGCCAAAACCGAGGCAGCGGTAAAAGAGCGGCTGACCAAGGAGATTACCTACTGGGATCATCGGGCCGAAGAGCTGAAGCTGCAGGAACGGGCTGGAAAACCCAATGCCAGGCTCAACTCCGGCGAAGCACGAAAGCGTGCCGATTTGTTGCAGGGTCGCTTGCAAAAAAGGCTCGAAGAGTTACGGCTTGAAGCGCAGCTTTCACCACTCCCGCCATTGGTGCTTGGTGGCTTGCTTGTTGTGCCGATTGGGCTCATAAATGCCATGACGGGCCGACCTGGGACAATAATGGGTTCTCCGACCGATACCCAGGTGAGCGCTGCCCGCGCACGGGCAATCATCATGGATATTGAGCGCACTCTCGGTTTCGACCCCATTGACCGGGAACTTGAAAAGCTTGGCTACGATATCGAAAGCCGTATTCCCGGTACAGGCAAATTGCGTTTCATTGAAGTAAAGGGGCGTGTTTCAGGCGCCCCAACCATTACCGTTACCCGCAACGAGATTCTCTACTCGCTCAACAAACCTGACGACTTTATTCTCGCCATTGTCGAGTTTCTTGATGCCGAAACGCACAAGGTGCATTACATTAAAAGACCCTTCAATCGTGAACCCGATTTTGGGGTTTGTAGCGTCAATTATATCTTTACCGACCTTTTAGCCAAAGGAGAGCTTCCGTCATGAACCTGCTGGTATTACGCGCTTGCAGAAAGCGGGACTGGTGTAAAATGTTGTGATTTTCAGGGATAATGAAAAACTCTCAACGCTGTTGAGACAATTGGTATTTACTAACTTTGCCTGCAAGCCCTAAGGTTCGTTGGATACATAGAAGGCAAACTTAATCCGACCAAGGTCGGGGAATCGAGTTAGGAAATGAAACTTGCTAAAATCGACATCACCTACTTCCGCTGCTTTGAATCGCTTGCAGTCAAATTTCACCCCGACATCAATGTCATTGTGGGTGCCAATGGCGCAGGTAAAAGCAGTATTCTTGATGCCATCGCCATTGCGCTGTATGAAATAGTCGCAGCAAATGGTGGGGGAGGCAAGAGCCAGCGAAAAATGCAGGGAGCAGCACTCCTGCCTACAGATATTTACATTGATTCGTCGAAGAGCTACGGTACCTCGTGGGATGAGAATACAGACAGTTACGCTATCATTGGCCGGAAGTCTTTTGTACAGGTTCGAGCAATGGCATCAGATTACTACTACATCGATGATAATTCTCTCAAACCGCTTCTTGACGAAGAGTCCGTGCTGGAGTGGACAGAACATATTACCTATCGACCACCGACAAGTTTCTCATACGATACCAGTACATCAGAAAGAGTGTCCGAACTTCACCGATACATAACGCACCTTTGGGAGGAAATCCGCAAAAGTCCGCAAGCGCTGATTCCTTTGCCCGTTGTTGTGTACTACCGTGCAACAAGAAGGATGGGGGGAATGCCTGAACTTGGGGATATCTTCAAACTCGATCTTGCCAGAGACAAGGCATTCGTCAGTGCTCTCGATGCGGCAGACAATTTTACTGCCATGTGCCAGTGGTTCTACTTGCGTGAGAACGCCGAGCTCCGTGCTAATGTAAACGCCCAGAATGGCGATAGCAAGGAGTTTGCCGACTTGCGTGCTATACGACAGGCATTGAAACTTACAATCGAAGGGCTGGAACGAGTCTATTTTGATGGCAGCCCGCCCCGACTGATGGTTGAAATCAGAGAGTTCGATGGCAGTTTGCGCGCATTTGAACTGGCGCAACTGAGCGACGGTTACCGAAATCTGCTTGCGTTGGTACTCGACTTCGCCCGTCGGCTTGCACAGGCTAATCCAAACTGGCCAAACCCGCTTGAAGCTCCGGGCATTCTGCTTATTGATGAAATCGAACTGCATCTTCATCCCCGATGGCAGCAGAAGGTCATTCCCGCCCTGCGCGCAGCCTTCCCGAACACCCAACTCATTGTCTCAACGCACAGTCCGGCGGTGCTCACCACGGTACGCCGCGAACATATCAAACTGCTCGGTGCTGACCATCAGTTTGAGCAGATCCCGAATGATGTAGGCACCTACGGCGCTGACAACTCCCGTGTTCTTGCCGAGGTGTTTGGTGCTGATTTACGGCCCGGAAACATTGATACCGTTGCAAAACTGCGAGCCTATCTGCAATTGATAGAAAAGCGCCAGCATGACACGGAAGAGGCAACCAATTTGCGCAACGAACTTGAATCTGCGTTAGGCACAAGCGACCCCGATCTTCTTCGTGCTGACCTGCGTGTAAAGCAGATAAAGATACTTGGCGAGAGATGAGGACAATTCAACGCAATGCACCGCCGGATTGTCTTGCTCGGCAACCAAAAAACCAGCAATGGAGTGAGTTCATTGGTACCCCATGCCATAGCGATCTACATACTGGTTTGCGCCAGGAGCAACAGGGACTCTGCTGCTATTGTGAACATCAGATTGAGGATAGCGACAGCCATGTTGAACATCTTGAACCGCGCAAAACAAATGAGGCCCGCACTTACCACTACACCAACCTGCCTCTATCATGCAATGGTGGTAAAGTTGAGCATTGCGGACACTACAAGGATAACCGGCAAAGAAATCCAAATTACGAGTGGAATGCAGCTCGTTTTTCCTCTCCCCATGACCCGGACACAGCGTTACTCTTCAGTTATCTGTTTGATGGCAGCATCAACCCGACTCCGGTCGATGAGGAAAAGGCCCTCTTTCTTATTGGCTATCTTGGCCTTGACTGCTCCCGCCTGATTGACCGTCGGCTTCAACATGCACGAGATTTGATCGATACCTTGGGTGAAGAGCCTGACCCCTACATAGTGACTTGGCTTCGCAAAGAGTATCTTCAACCCGATACCAACGGCCATTTGAAAAAGTTTTTCTCGCTCTCGAAAGCGATTTTGGAACCATGATATACACGAAAAAACTTATAGAAGTTGCTCTGCCGCTTGAAGCGATCAATATTGCCAGTGCACGCGAAAAATCCATTCGTCATGGGCACCCTTCGACGCTCCATTTGTGGTGGGCGCGGCGACCTCTGGCTGCGGCACGGGCGGTGATTTTTGCCCAGATGGTTGATGACCCTTCAGCCCATCCTGATATTTTCCCCACCGAGAAGAAACAGGAAAAAGAGCGTCAACGGCTCTTTCGCATTATTGAAGAGTTGGTGAAATGGGAGAACACTACCAACGAGACGGTGTTGCAGCAGGCTCGTGAGGAGATCTGGCAGAGCTGGCGCTACACCTGCGCCGAAAATGCTGACCATCCGCGAGCAAAAGAGCTGTTCGACCGCTACAAACTGCCCGCCTTTCACGACCCCTTTGCCGGAGGTGGAGCACTGCCGCTGGAAGCACAGCGGCTGGGACTGGAGAGCTACGCCAGTGACCTCAACCCGGTTGCTGTGTTGATCAACAAGGCAATGATTGAGATTCCGCCGAAGTTTGCAGGGAAGCAGCCGGTCAATCCTGAGTGGCAGAAAAAATCGTTTGCCGACAAAATGGGTCATGAATGGAAAGGTGCCCAAGGGTTGGCGGAAGATGTGCGCTACTACGGTCAATGGATGCGTGACGAAGCTGAAAAGCGCATCGGTAATCTCTATCCAAAAATTGAAGTTATTGCGGCAATGGCCGAAGAGCGACCTGACCTAAAAAAATATGTTGGCCGAAAGCTCACCGTTATTGCCTGGCTCTGGGCGCGTACCGTGAAAAGCCCCAATCCCGCCTTTGCCAACGTTGATGTGCCGCTGGCATCAACTTTCATGCTCTCGACCAAGGCAGGCAAGGAGGCTTATGTTGATCCGGTTATTGAGGAGGGTGGCTATCGTTTTACTGTGAAGATGGGCAAGCCGAAGGATGCGGATAGGGTGAAACTCGGCACTGCCGCTGGTAAGCGTGCGGCGTTTCGCTGTTTGATGTCGGGTGTTCCGGTCTCTTACGATCATATTCGTGAAGAGGGTAAGGCTGGTCGAATGGGTGTGAAGTTGATGGCCATTATTGCTGAAGGTGATCGCGGAAGAGTTTATCTTTCACCAACGCCAGAGATGGAGGCGATTGCATTGAGCGCACAACCGACATGGAAGCCTGATTGTGAGATGCCAAAAAAACATCGAAACTTCCAGCCTCCAGGTTATGGCATGAACAATCTTGGAGATATTTTCACTTCCCGCCAGCTTGTGGCGCTGACAACCTTCTCCGATCTGGTGCAGGAAGCAAGTGAGCGGGTGAAGCAGGATGCTATTCAAGCTGGGCTGCCCGAGGACTGTCCAGCTCTTGCAGAAATGGGCACTGGTGCTACTGCTTACGCAGAAGCTGTGGCGGTGTATTTGGCGATGGCTGTAGATAAGTGTACCGATTATTGGTCAGAAATTTGTACTTGGCATAGTTCAGGTGAAAAAATGAGGAACACGTTTGGGAGACAAGCGATACCAATGAGTTGGGATTATGCAGAGGTCAATCCTATGTGTGATTCTTCCGGTAACTGGATGGCAATGATTGATTGGGTTTGGAAGGCTATTAAGATTACTCCGGCTGGATTAGCAGGTATTGCTGTACAATCAGATGCACAGTCACAAATCTTTTCATCGGATCATGTCATCTCTACCGACCCGCCCTACTATGACAATATCTGCTATGCTGATCTTTCAGATTTCTTCTATGTTTGGCTACGCCGCTCGCTGAAACTCTTTTTTCCTGATCTCTTCGCGACGCTCGCTGTTCCCAAGGCTGAAGAGCTGGTGGCCACTCCTTATCGTCACGGGAGCAAGGCAAAGGCAGAGAGCTTTTTCCTCGATGGTATGACAAAAGCGATGCATCGCCTTGCTGAACAGGCGCATCCCGCTTTTCCTGTTACCATTTACTATGCCTTCAAACAAGCAGAAAGTGACGGAGGTGATGGAACTACCAATACCGGCTGGGATACCTTTCTTGCTGCGGTTATCGAAGCGGGATTTGCCATCAGCGGCACCTGGCCGATGCGAACAGAACTGAGTAACCGCATGATTGGTGCAGGTTCCAATGCCCTTGCATCCAGCATTATTCTTGTTTGCCGCCAACGCCCAGCTAATGCAACCACTGCTACCCGCCGTGATTTCGTCGCCGCCCTCAAAGGGCCTTCTCGCGAAGAACGTGAGCAACTTGAACAGGAGAAAAAACGGAAAGAGCTCTCATCAGCCCGTCGTGAGGAAATTCGTGCGCGTCTTGAGGATAACCTTCCAGCGGCTTTGGTAAAGCTGCAAAGCGGCAACATCGCCCCGGTGGATCTTGCGCAGGCGGCCATTGGACCCGGTATGGCGGTCTATACCCGTTATGCAAAAGTGCTTGATGCCGACGGCAAACCAGTTCCGGTGCGAGCAGCATTGGCGCTGATCAATCAGGTGCTCGACGAAGCTTTGGCTGAACAAGAGGGCGATTTCGATGCTGACACCCGCTGGGCGCTCACCTGGTTTGAGCAGATGGGTTTCAACGATGGTGATTATGGTATTGCCGAACAGCTCTCAAAGTCAAAAAATACTGCGGTACAAGGGTTGGTTGAAGCGGGTATCATTCTCTCCAAAGCGGGCAAAGTGCGTCTGCTGAAACCCGCTGAACTGCCTGTCGATTGGAATCCGATTAACGACGCGCGTCTCACCGTATGGGAAATGGTGCATCAACTCATCCGCGTGCTCGAAGTCAGCGGCGAAAGCGCGGCGGCGGATCTGGTGGCCAAGCTTGGCACCGAGGCTGAAATTGCCCGGGAACTCTGTTATCGTCTCTACACCCTCTGTGAGCGCAAAAAGCGGGCCAATGAAGCGATGAGCTATAACGGTCTGGTACAGAGCTGGCCGGAGATTACCCGTCTGGCTCAGGAAAAACCCTCTGCCGTTGCATCCGATACCTATAATTTGTTTGATCAGGAGTAAACCATGGCCATCACCAATCAGGAACGTGTCAACAAGGCTTTGGGGCAACTGAAGGCGGGTCTCTCGCCTTTCGTTGAGCGCGAGGTCAATGCGGCTCTTGATGATAATGCGCTCTCCATGCTGAAGCTGAAGAGCTTTATCGATGACCCGATCCTTGTCAACAAAAGTATTGCTGAATGGGATGTGGCGCCGCTCCTGAAACTGATGTGGGATATCTGGAACGATGTGTTCCGTAAAACGCTCGGCTTTTCGGAACGCAGCCTTGTCTCCGAAATCCGTGACTGGCGCAACAAATGGGCCCATCAGGAACCATTTTCCAGCGATGATGCCTATCGTGCGTTGGACTCCATAGGCCGTTTGCTTGCTGCTGTCTCCGCACCGGAAGCCGATCAGGTCGAGAAGGCAAAAATGGAGTTGCTGCGTCTCCGATTTGATGAACAGGCGAGGGGAGAGCGAAGAAAATCGTCAGGCATTGCGCTCGAAACCGGTGTAACAGGGATGCTCAAGCCTTGGCGGGAAGTGGTGATGCCGCATGATGATGTGGCCAGTGGTCGCTACCAGCAGGCTGAGTTTGCAGCAGATCTCTGGCAGGTGCATCTTGGTGAAGGGACTGACGAGTACCGTGACCCGGTGGAGTTTTTCCGCCGTACCTATCTGACCGAAAGCCTGAAGGAGATGCTGATTGGGGCCGTGCGACGCATGACCCAGGGGGGCGGTGATCCTGTGGTGCAGTTGCAGACCAACTTCGGCGGTGGCAAAACCCACTCAATGCTGGCGCTCTACCACCTCTTTTCCGGGTTTCCACCGACCGAGCTTGCCGGCGTTGATACTATTCTCTCCGCCACCAGTGTGAGCAGTGTGCCCAAGGTGAACCGTGTTGTTCTAGTGGGCAACAAGATCTCTCCCGGCAATCCTGTGGTAAAGGGTGACGGGACGGTGGTGCGTACGCTTTGGGGTGAACTTGCCTGGCAGCTCGGCGGGAAAAAGGCTTTTGACCGTGTGGCTGCTGATGATGAGAAAGCTACCAGCCCCGGTGACCTGTTGCGCGAGATCTTTAACGAGTACAGCCCCTGCATGATTCTGATTGATGAGTGGGTCGCTTATGCCCGCCAACTGCACGACCAGAGTGATCTTCCGGCGGGTGGCTTTGAGACGCAGTTCTCTTTTGCGCAAGTGCTGACCGAATCGGCCAGGTTAGCCAAAAATTGTTTGCTGGTTATCAGCTTGCCAGCTTCAGATACCTCCGGCTCGCCACATACGCAGGCCAATGATGTGGAGGTTGGCGGCACCCGTGGTCGTGAGGCACTCGACCGGTTGCGCAATGTTGTCGGGCGGGTGGAATCCTCCTGGCGGCCCGCCAGTGCTGAGGAGGGGTTTGAGATTGTGCGTCGTCGCCTCTTTCAGCCACTTGCTGACCCTGAGCAGTTCAAGCAGCGTGATGTGGTGGCGCGTGCTTTTGCTGATTTTTACCGCAGCCAGCAGGCCGAGTTTCCTCCTGAGACGCGTGATGCCGGTTATGAGCAGCGTATCAAAGCGGCTTATCCGATTCATCCCGAAATCTTCGACCGGCTCTATACCGACTGGTCAACGCTGGTGAAGTTCCAGCGCACGCGCGGTGTGCTGCGCCTGATGGCGGCGGTGATTCACAGCCTTTGGGAAAAGGGTGACCGCAACCCGCTTATTCTGCCAGCAAATGTTGCCATTGATGATCCTCGTGTGCAGTCCGAATTGACCCGATACCTCTCGGATAACTGGGTGCCGGTTATCGAAAAGGATGTTGATGGGCCGAACTCGCTACCGCTTAAAATTGATAGTGAGCAACCCAATCTCGGCAAGTATTCTGCCTGCCGCCGGGTTGCCCGTGCTATCTACATGGGCTCGGCACCGACGACTGCTGCAGCGCACAAGGGAATCGATGACCGGCTGGTAAAGCTTGGCTGCGTGATGCCCGGCGAATCACCGGCAATTTTTGGCGATGCCCTGCGTCGTATGGCAAGTGCCGCAACCTACCTCTATCAGGATGGCTCCCACTACTGGTATTCGACCCAGCCAACCGTGACTAAGCTGGCCGAAGATCGCGCCGAACAGTTGAAGCGCGAGCCCGACAAGGTGGCAGCCGAACTCGAAAAACGGTTGCGCAAGGAGCTTGCCACTACCGGCGATTTTAATCGCATTCACCCGATGCCGCAAAATGGTGCCGACGTGCCGGACGATCTGGATGCACGGTTGGTCGTGTTGGGTTTTGCCCACCCCTACAGCCGGGAATCAGGAAATGCTGCCGATCTGGCCGCAAAAGCAATTCTTGAAAACCGGGGCAATGCACCGCGTCTCTATCGTAACACACTGTTATTTCTTGCCGCCGATAAAACCCGTCTGCAGGATCTTGACGAAGCCGTTCGAAAATATCTTGCCTGGCACTCAATTCTTGATGAGCAGAAAAATCTCAACCTCTCCCCCTATCAGGTAACACAGGCCGAAAACCAGAAAAGTGCTGCAGAGAGCGCCGTTACCTCCCGTTTGCCCGAAACATGGCAGTGGCTGCTGGTGCCGGTACAAAGCTCCCCACAAGCACTCATAACCTGGGAAGCGGTGCGCCTCACCGGCAGCGACCCTCTGGCCATACGTGCCAGCAAAAAACTGCGAACCGATGAACTCTTCCTCACCAGTTTTGCGCCAACTCGCTTGCGTATGGAGCTTGACCGTATTCCACTCTGGCGTGGTGACCATGTGGCGGTGAAACAGCTTGTGGAAGATTTTGCACGCTACCTCTACCTGCCTCGACTCAAGAATCCGAAGGTATTGTTGGGGGCAATCAGTGCAGGCTTGAGCTTTCTCACCTGGCAGCAGGATAGCTTTGGTTTTGCCGACAGCTTTGACGAAACAGCAGGCCGATACAGAGGCTTGCGCAACGGCACAGTAGCACATTTGGCCGATCCCCACTCATCTGAGCTTGTGGTAAGACCCGATGTAGCCAGCAGGCAGATTGAAGCAGAGCGTGCAGAGGTATCTGTAGCTCCATTACCAAATGATGCAGAGGGCGGACAGACCGGCGACGGCAGGGGTGGGACGGTGCAACAGGGCAACGGCCATAAGTTAGAGGCACAGCCAATTGTTGCAACGAAGCCCAAGCGGTTTCACGGAACAGCCACCCTAGATGCCACCCGTGTTGGTCGTGATGCCAGCAAAATTGGGGAGGAAGTCATTGCCCATCTTGCAGGCATCGTTGGAGCACGGGTAAATGTCACCATAGAAATCGAAGCCGAATTACCCGAAGGCGCCCCGGATAGTGTTGTACGAACCGTTACCGAGAACAGCAGAACCCTGAAGTTTACCAGCCAAGGGTTTGAAAAGGAGTAGCGATGTGTCATTTTGACGCCCGAGATGCGCAGGCCTTTTCATTGGCCTGCGCGACGATGGACGGATATTACTTCGCAGCGTGTACTTGGCTGAATGTCTTCAATCCAAGTCCATAGAGGTGGATAAAGCCAGCCGCAGCCTTGTGGTTGAAGGTGTCAGCTTCGGTGTAGGTAGCAAGCTCCTCGTTGTAGAGCGAGTATGGTGAATTTCTGCCAAGCAGGGAGACTCCACCCTTGTAGAGTTTCAGGCGAACAAGGCCAGTCACAGGATTCTGCGTCTCGTTGACAAAGGCATCAAGCGCTGTTCTCATTGGTGAGAACCAGGTGCCGTTGTAAATGATGTTGGCATAATCCTGACTAATGTTCTTCTTGTACTGGAAGACCGATTTTTCGAGGGTGAGGCGTTCCAGTTCGCGATGGGCAAAGTGGAGGATGGTTGCTGCCGGGGCCTCATAAATTTCACGTGACTTGATACCAACAACGCGGTTTTCAATCATATCGAGCCTTCCGACTCCATTAGCGGCGCCGATCTCGTTCAGGCGAATGATCATGTCGAGTCCGCTCATCTTTATTCCGTCAAGAGCAACAGGCACACCTTTTTCAAACTCGATATCAACCACTGAAGGAGTGTCGGGAGCTTTTTCTGGTGAGGTGGTTATCTGGTACGCATCTTCAGGCGGCGCAACCATCGGATCTTCGAGGACTCCGCACTCAATACTGATTCCCCAGATGTTCTCATCAATGGAATAGGGGCTCTTCTTGGTGGCAGATACCGGGATGTTGTGCTCAAGGGCATAGGCAATTTCAGCCTCTCTTGAGGTGAACTCCCACTCACGCAGGGGAGCGAGCACTTTCAGGTGCGGCGCCAGTGAGGCAAAGGTGACCTCAAAGCGAACCTGGTCGTTGCCTTTGCCGGTGCAGCCGTGGGCGAGCATGGTGCAATCTTCTGCGAGAGCTACATCAACAAGCGCCTTGGCAAGCAGTGGACGTCCAAGCGCTGTTGCAAGCGGGTAGACATCTTCATAGAGCGCTCCTGCCTTGAGTGCGCGCCAGATATACTCTTCAACAAACTCCTTGCGGAGGTCAACAAACTGGAACTTTGATGCACCTGTAAAGAGTGCTTTCGATTCGAGGTTTTCAATCTCTTTCTGCTGGCCGAGGTTGCCGGTAACGGCTACGATTTCAGCGTCATACTTGTCTTTCAGCCACTTGATCATGATGGAGGTATCAAGTCCACCGGAATAGGCTAATGCAATTTTTTCCTTGCTCATGCGTCGTAATGAATTATCAGTTTGTGGAAAGATTCTTGTGAATATATGATATCAAAGCGGAAATATTCAGCACAGATGAGGGAATTACCAGTACCGTATCATCCCCGGCAATAGTGCCGAGAACGAGCGGACTTTTCAAGTGATCGAGATAGGAGCCGACACCGTGAGCCCTTCCTGGAAGTGTTTTGATAATAATGGTGGTTTCATTGGCGTTGACGGCAAGCACCTCAATACCGACAAGACCTTTGATAATTTTGTCGGTGTTCTCATCAGGAACCACCATCCGGTAGCTTCCGTTTATTCGTGTACGGATAATGCCAAGCTCGGCGCAGTCTCGCGACAGGGTAGCCTGGGCAAGCGCAATACCGGAATCGCGGAGAAGTTGCAGGAGGTCATGCTGATTTTCCACACTATTCTGCTGAAGAATTTCCCGGATCGTCAGTTGTCGTGCATGTTTGTTCATTGCAAATGCATCCTTCAGGCCTTGATTTTTTTAGCCGCATTCAGCAACCGGTGAGTCAGGTGAAATTTCCTGTATTCTTCGTGGTTCAACAGTTTAACCAGAAGCGCTTTCTGTACATGAAGCCGATTTTCGGCCTCATCAATAATAATGGATTGAGGCCCATCCATAACCTCCGAACTTATCTCTTCACCACGGTGTGCCGGCATGCAGTGCATGACCACAGCACCAGGTTTTGCCTCAGCAAGCAGAGTGCTGTTAATCTGAAATGGTTTGAAAATCCAGAGCCGCTCTGCGATCTCTTCTTCTTGACCCATGCTTGTCCAGACATCGGTATAGAGGACATCAGCATGGGCTGCAGCTTCTTTGGGGTCATGTATAATCTCAATCTTGCTGATCCCTTTTTCCCTTGCGGCATTGAGGATCTCCTGGTTCGGCATGTACCCTTCAGGGCAGGCGAGTACGAAATGAAAGGGGAGAAGGCCTGCCAGTTCAATCCAAGAATTGGCAACATTGTTGCCGTCGCCGACAAAAACAATTTTGATCTCTTCGTTCCATAGCGACTTCTCATAGAGGGTAAAGGCATCTGCCAGTACCTGACAAGGGTGCGACAGATTGGTCAGCGCATTGATGACAGGAATTGACGCGTGTTCTGCAAACCCTTCAATGACAGCATGGTCATGCAGGCGGGCGATTATGGCGTCATTGTACCGGGAAAGGAGCCTGGCGATATCCTCTCCCGATTCGCGAGATCCGAGACCGATTGATTGACCATCGAGGGTTATGGCATATCCTCCAAGCTCATGAATGCCAAGTTCAAAGGAGACTCGTGTTCTCAATGATGGCTTGCTGAAAATCATGGCGACGGTTTTGTCGCGCAGCGGGAGAAAACCAGTTACTGAAGAACTCTCTTTTCTCTTTTTCTTGATAAAGAGGGAGTAATCAAATAACTCTATAATCTTGTTGGCATCAAGCGGAGAAAAACCCAGAAAATCACGTTTAGCTGGAGCTTGTTTTGTTTGAACCTCTTCCATTCCGTTACCTGTTTAGGGATTGATCACTCTCCTGCTCTGCAAGAAACTGGGTACCGACCCCTTCATGCGTAAATATTTCAAGCAAGAGAGAATGTGTTGATTTTCCGTCAATAAGATGAATTTTTCTGACTCCGCCGTCAAGCGTTTTGAATGCCGAAAGAACTTTTGGAATCATTCCTCCTGAAATAACACCCTGTTCGATAAAGTCTGCGGCTTCGGCTTTGCAGATGGTTTTCAGGATTCTTTCGCCAACATGAATACCTTCAACATCGCTGACGTAGATGAGTTTTTCGGCTTTCAGAGCAATAGCGATACTGCTGGCAGCATCATCGGCATTGATATTGTAGATGTTGCCCTTGTCATCAAAGCCGATCGGGGCAATGACCGGAATCAATCCGGCACTGCAGAGAATATCGATATAATCAGTGTTGATCTGCTCAACTTCTCCGACAAGACCAAGAATTTCAGCATTCGGATGGGGATGAGCTTTGACGGTATCGGCATCCAGCCCGCTTACTCCAACAGCTTTGCCGCCATGCTGGCTGATGAGATGTACAATATCCTGGTTTACTTTCCCTGCAAGGGTCATTTGGATAACGGAGACCATCTCCTTGTCTGTTACCCGACGCCCCTGAAGGAACCGTGAGGTCAACCCGAGCTTTTCAGCCGTTTTTGTTATGGCGTCACCTCCTCCATGCACAAGAACGATCCTGATGCCAACCTTGCGAAGAAGGGTGACATTCTGGGCGAACATATTTTTGAGACAGGCGTCCTTCATGGCTGCACCGCCATATTTAATAACAAAGGTTTTGCCTTCGAACTGGCGGATATAGGGTAGTGCTTCAATAAGCACCTGTCCTATAGCTGCCTGGGGAGCTTTTCTTTGGTCCATTGCGGGAAAATTGCTCTTTAAATAGTTAATGGTAGTATCAGCTTCTGTAGCTTCCGTTGATATCGATATACTCTTTGCTCAGGTCACAGCTCCATATTGTAGCCTCACCTGAACCATTTCCAAGACGAAGGGTGATGGTATAGGAGTCTTTAGCCATAATCGTTGCTGCGGCCTCTTCAGAGAAGTCTGCAACAAGGTATGGTTTAAGAATGGGAAGCTCATTGAAGTGAAGCTCAAGATCTTTCTGGTTGAAGATAGCGCCCGAGCGACCTGCGGCTGCAATAATTCTGCCCCAGTTCGCATCTTCTCCGTGAATGGCGGTTTTGACAAGGCTTGACTGGGCAATGGTTCTGGCAGCGAGTTCTGCATCTCGGTCATCGGCAGCTCCCTTGACGGTGATGCCGACAAGTTTTGTGGCGCCCTCTCCGTCAATTACAATAAGCTTGGCCAGAAAGGTCATCAGTGCTTCAAGTGCGTCACAAAACAGAGTGAAATCGCTGCTTTCAGCCTTGATTTCCGGGCCGATACCACTGGCGAGAATGGATACCATGTCGTTGGTGCTGGTATCGCCATCAACCGTAATGGCGTTGAAACTGTGGCGGTTTGCCTTTTCAAGCGCTTCATGAAGAAGGGCAGGTTCTATTATGGCGTCGGTGGTCAGAAATGCCAGCATCGTGGCCATATTCGGGCAAATCATACCGGATCCCTTGGCTATGCCGCTCAAACGGATGGAACCACCTGAAAGCTGGAGTTCAAGGGAGAAAAACTTGGGAAAGGTGTCGGTGGTCATGATGGCACCGGCAGCATCAAGTACTGATTCGCGTTGCATGGTTGCTGCGAGTGAGGAGATCCCGGCCAAAACATTCTCCATAGGCAGAAGCTGGCCAATAACCCCTGTTGAAGCAACAAGTACCTCTTCAGGTTTAAGCGAAAGTTCACACGCGACAGCTTCTGCCATGGCGCGAGCGTCATTCAGCCCCTTCTCACCAGTAGCCGCATTTGCATTTCCACTATTGCAGACAATGGCACGAACGGAAAAGAGTGAATGTTGCAGATGTTCGCGCGAAAGCGTTATTGGTGCAGCACAGCAGCGGTTCTGCGTGAAGAGAGCTGCTGCAGTGGCAGGGCCATCCGTCACAAGAAGCATCAGATCTTTCCTGTTGCTGTATTTGATATTGGCAGAGACCGCGCCTGTTGAAAAACCGGCAGGCCAGAATCCTTGCGTACCGTCTGATGCTGCCGCCATTGGGGTCACCGATGAAGGCCAGGGTGTTATGGCAGAAAGGTGATGGATAACTTTAAGCCCTTTGGAGAGTTTTTCCACTTTGGTATAGAAAGTTAAAAATTAAATAATTAGAGAAGTCCTGTTCTTTCATCAAGTCCGAGCATGATATTCATGTTCTGTACAGCCTGGCCAGCAGCGCCCTTCAGAAGGTTATCGAGAGCGGTGACAATGAGCAGCGAGCCGCTTCCGGTTACTCTGGCGATATGAATATCACAGAAATTGGTATGAACGACATGCTTGATCTCGGTCATCGTGTCGCGAATCCTGATAAAAGGAGCATGCTTATAGAAGTTGCGATAAAGTTCCATGATCTGTTCTTCCTCCACCGGACTTTCGAGCTGAACATTGAGGATGCTGTAAATACCCCTGACCAGTGAACCAATCATTGGCGTAAACATGAAATCAAAAGAGGGGTTCGTGGCAGAAGTGCCGAGAGCCTGCATGATTTCAGGAATATGCTGATGAACTCCAACCTTGTATGCCCTGACATTCTCACTCATCTCTGAAAATGAAAGCTCGATTTTGCTGCTTCGCCCTGCACCGGAGATGCCGGATGTGGAGGTACAATTGATGGCCTGAACATTTATGGAATTCTTTGTGCCAGGAAAAAGTGGAGCAACCCCAAGAATGATACTGCTTGCATAGCAGCCGGGATTACTGATCGTTTTTCCGCTGATAATGTCATCACGAAACAGCTCAGGCATCCCATAGGTCATAACGGCTTCAGGTGATTTTACCTGTTTATAAAACTCTTTATGCTCGTCTGGATTTTTCAGTCTGAAATCACCTGAAAGGTCAATCACGATCTTTCCGGCCTGAACAAGGGAAGGAACAAGTTGCAGCGCCTCGCCATGGGGCAGCGCCAGAAAATAGATGTCACTCTCTGTTTCTCCGCTGTATTGGTTATAGACCTTGTCGCAGCCAAGAGCGGGGTAGAGATCGGAAACATGGTTGCCGACCTGCGAAAAGGCGTAAAGCTCCTGCAGTTCAACATTATCATGACGAAGCAGAATTCGCGTCAGCTCAGCTCCAGAATAACCTGAAGCGCCGATAATCGATACTGAATATTTTTTCAATCTCTTTGATACAGATGATATCATCTCAGGAATATGCTTATGCAGAAATTTTCAGAAAAAAGTATATAATTGAATCAGAGTAAATGAGATGTACAAAGTCTTAATATCACTGTCCCATTGCTTGTTTATCCCGATCTATGGATAAATATCCATTAAGGCGGAAATATTAAGCTTTTTTAACGTAAACAGCAAAATACTTATGTCTTTAAGGAAGAGTTCGAGTCAAAGAACAAGTCTCAAGGTTATCAACGCTTTGGTCCTGCTTTTTTCGGGCTTTTTTTTGCTGAATTGCACCCAGCGGCAGGATGAAGAAACTGCCCGAAGTGGTCGAATGATTCTTGCTGTCGACAGTCAGCTCTCTGATATTGCAGAGAGTCATGCCGAACTGTTCATTCGTTATTATCCGAAAACTCATATAACCGTTATGCCGGTCAGCTCGAACAACACTCTAAAACTCCTCCTTGACCGAAGTGTAAGAGCCGCAATGATCGATGGCGAAACTGATATTGCTGAGGATTCGCTTTTTGCAAAACGAAGCCATTCATTACGCCGCGAGCCGATTGCCCGCGATGCTCTTGTGTGCATCGTTAACTCCAATAATCCGGCCAGAACAATATCAGTTGAAGAGCTTGGAGAACTTTTTTTTACTTCCAGTAAAAAAGGTGTAACGCCACTTATTGAGAATGATTACCGGCTTCGTTCCCTCCTGGCGGCAAAAATCGGGAAAAAGGGGAGGGATTTACGTGCATGGATATGCGGCAGCAACAGGGAGTTGATTATGAGGGTTTCCTCCGATAAAAACGCATTCGCGCTGCTTTTCAACTCATCTCTCGACAAGACCCTTAATGACATCGCGCTCGATTCAAGAAATGAGCCGCAGAACACCAGAATTCTTCTCCTTTCCGGTAAATCCCACAGCACCCCTGCATGCTTGCCGACACAGCAAAATATGTATGAAGGAAGCTATCCTCTTGTTACGACTCTTTACTATGTATATTATCCCGGTGATGCCCTTGCTGCAGGGTTTGGCGCATGGCTTGGCAGTTCGGGGCAGAAAGCATTTGAAAGAAGTTCTTTCGCTCCATACCGGCTTGTTGAAAGGACTATAATTCTTAAATAAATTTATGGATAGTACTCGTTACAGGATAAAAAAAATCTCTCCTTTACAGGCAATTGTTTTTACCGGAACAATCAGTCTTCTCATTATTATTGCAGGTACTGCAGGCTTTTTTGTGACGCAGCATAACCTGCAGATACAGGTTGAGAAAAAGCAGGCATGTTATCTTGATCTTGTTGATTTCAGAGGAAAACTTATGGAGGATGGGTTCTCCAGAAATTTGGAACAATCACCACCTCTTGCCCGGAATTCTAAAGTACTGCTTCTCATGTACGAAAAACTTCTTGTTCAGATGCAGCACGCAGGGCTGGAACATTTTGCATCTATGCCTGCAGCAAATGAAAATTGGCAGGCACAGCTTACAGGAAAAAATGTTGAACTTTTCAAACTAGGACTGGATAAAAATATTGAAAACGCTAAAATTGCTTCAAAAGATGCCGCAGTAAAACTTGTTTATATTAACGAGTTTTTCCTTTTTTTCATTCTTGCGGTACTGCTGACGCTCAGTATCACAGCTGGATGGTTGCTCCACAATAATTACCGGCAGACACTTATCCCTCTTGCCCAGCTTGTCGGGCAACTGAAATTGCTTAACAGAAATATACCTGAGAGTATTCACGATACTGCGGAGGAGATGAAAAAGGAGCTGACTGAAACAGAACACTCCAGTGATATTACCCAGATTACCAAGTCAATCATGAGCTTTTGCGGCGATATTGAGGCAAAAAACAAGAAGCTTGATGAAATATATATTCGGGACGAAAAGACTAACCTTTATAATTATCGCCATTTCAAGGAACACCTCATTATCGATGTCGAACGTGCAAAACGCCTGAATGACAGGGTCTCCCTTGCCATGATCGATATTGATCATTTCAAGATTTACAATGACACTAACGGGCATATTTTCGGAGATAAAGCCCTTAAAATTCTGGCAAATATCATCAGCAGTCAATGCAGGGCTTATGATGTTCCAGCAAGGTTTGGCGGAGATGAGTTTGCTCTTCTTTTTCCAAAAACAGGAACTGCAACTACGCGGGACATCGCGGAGCGTCTGCGCAAGATTATCAGTGATGAACCATTTCTGCATGAGGAGGGTCAACCTCTCTTAGAGTTTACGGTGAGTATTGGTATAGCAACCTTCCCTGATGATGCGCATGACTGGGCCACCCTCATCAGCAATGCCGACAGAGCTCTCTACAAGGCTAAAGCAGAAGGAAGAAATAAAGTTGTGGTTTTTTCGTCAATGGAAGAAGTTCACAACATTCCGGGATGAAACCCGAGTTGTACATTGCCAAGCGTTTTGCATTTAAACGGCGTTCAGCGTCGAAGCCGACCTTTATTGTTATTGTGGCGGTGGCAGGTATTGCTTTAGGAACTGCCGCACTGATTCTGACACTGTCGATTGTCAACGGATTTGCCCGCAGTGTTGAAAACAAGCTGATCAGTTTCAGCGCCCACATGCAGATTCGTCTTCCTGACGAACAACTTTTTCAGGAACGTCGCTCTGATCTTGCGAAGCTTGTAAAGAATGCAAATATTGCAAATGCATCGCCATTTCTGGAAAAAAGTTTTGTGCTTCGGAGCCGTAACAATGGAGTTGGTGATGTCTGGCTCAATAAACCAGTTCGTATCAAGGGTGTTAACGAAGAATCACGAAAAATATTTCTAAAAAAATTTTTCCGGGAAGGAAATATTGCGCCAATTAATACTGACAAGGGACTTGCACTCTATATAGGACAAACATTGGCCGAAAACCTCAATCTGAAGATTGGTAAAAAAGTAATGCTTGTCAGTCTTGGAGGGGGGCAATCCGGGACAAAACTTATTGTTGGCCAGAATAATATTGTTTATCTGCTTTCTTCTCTTGACCTTGAGCCTGGAGTTATATGCGGAATTTATGATACAGGGCTACAGGAGGGATTTGATGATTACATTGTTCTTGCTGATTTGAAAGAGCTTCAACAACGCTTTAATCCAATGATGATCAGTGGCTATGATGTAAATGTTCATAAACTTGATCAACTGTCGAAAACCTTGACAGAGGTTGCCGATGCTTTGGGTTTTCAATATTATGGTTATACGGTTTTTGATCGGTATGCGAATCTCTTTGAATGGCTCAAGCTCCAGAAAAATATCACCCCGCTCTTGATTGTAACCATCACCATCGTAGCCGTTTTTAACATCATATCGACTCTTCTGGTACTGATCATCGAAAAGACCCGTGAAATCGGCATGCTCAGCGCACTCGGTCTTGAACCTGGCAAACTCAGTTCGATTTTTATGGTACAGGCATTTCTCATATCGCTTTCAGGGATCGCTGTTGGCAATATTATGGCCATCTCTCTCTCTCTTTTCGAAATGCGGTATCACCTTATCACCCTGCCAGAAAAAAGCTATTTCATTAAATATGTTCCACTCTTGATCAATCCGGTGGATTATGCACTGGTCTCTCTGGCCGTTATGGCTCTCACTCTGCTGTTTGCCTTTATTCCGGCTCGCATTGCTGCCTCGCTGCAACCCGGAACCGCTCTGGGGACTTAAAAATTCAATGTTATTGCCGCTTGTATGAAACCTGGTTTTTGGATTGCTCAACGATTCAGTTTTGCCCGCAAACGGTTCCGGATTATCAATATCATTTCAGCTATCAGTCTTGCTGGAATAATTATTGGCGTCAGCACCCTCCTTGTGGTCATGAGTGTTTTGAACGGCTTTCAAAAACTTGCTCGCGATCTCTTTATCACTATAGACAGCCCTGTTCAGTTTGTTCCTCTTGACGGTAGAACAATCAAAGTATCCGATAGCCTTCTGCAGGCTTTAAGAGCACTGGAAGGAGTTGAATCTGCAGAGCCATTCGCTGAAGGTGAGGCTATTATGTCCAGCCAGGATAAAAGCGAACTGGTGGTCGTTAAAGGACTCAGTGATGCTGCTCACCGTCGGCTGATGCGCCAGACCCATGCAGTACGTCCGTTTTTCACACATGAAACCATTGCTGTCGGAGAACTTTTAGCCTACAGGACAAACCTTTACCCATTCAAGTCAGTGAGAATTTTCAGTCCGGAACTAATCTCTTTGGGCCTGGAATCGTTATCACAACCCTATCTGATACCGGCACTCCGTATCCCGGAAACAACAATTTCATCACTCTTCTCCTTGCAAAAAGTTTTTGATGACCGATATGTGCTCACCTCAGACCGGTTTGCCCAGAATATTCTGCTGCTTGGCAAGGGAGAGTATTCTGGCATTGATATCAGAGTTCAGGAAGGCGAATCGGGCGACATTGTCACAAGCCACCTCAGAGAGTGGCTTACACGAAGTCCTTTGAAAACAACCTGCAAAGTCAGGACTCTCGAAGAAAAATACAGCAATATTTTTGCCGTAATGAAGCTTGAAAAATGGATAAGTTTCAGCATTCTGATGCTTATCATTCTTGTGGCGGCCCTCAGTTTGACTGGAGCCCTTGCCATGACCGCAATCGACAAACAGCGTGAGCTCTTTTACCTTCGCTGTCTTGGCTTGGAAAAACCTCAGTTCATGTCCATCTTCATCATTCAGGGAGGAATAACAGGACTTGCAGGCACTGCTGCCGGCACAATCATCGCATGGAGTGTCTGCAAGCTTCAGGAACTCTACGGCTTTGTCGAACTCCCTTCAAAAAGCGCCTTTATTGTTCACTCCTATCCAATCAGCATGCAAGCGGGTGATTTTATTGTCGTAGGAGTCACAGCTATCCTGCTTTGTTTCGCAGTCAGCCTCTATCCGGCAAGAAAGGCTGCATTGATTGCGACAAGCCGCTCTCTTGATTTGAAGTCGAACTGAAGAGACAGCTTCGCTCAAGCTGTTGTTCAGTCAAGAAGCTTTCTGAAAACGACCATTTGTGACTGTGAAAACCCCTGCATCCGGTAAAATTGCTGTGCTGGATTGTTATCGCTGTCGGTGAGAAGCGTGATGCGCCCAAATCCCTCCCTTAGGGCAAAATCCACTGCATGATTGATCAGCAGGGCGCCAAGCCCCTTGCTCCGCCATGCAGGCGCCACAACCATATCCTCAAGCAAAGCGACTTTTTTGCCAAGAAAAGTGCTCACCGTAAACAGCAGCATCACCATACCCTGGATGACCCCGTCAACTTCTGCAACAAATATGCACCCAAGCTCCGGATTGTGGATAATCATCGAGAGTCCTCTCGACTGCAGTTCAACATCAGGGGTAAACTCATACTCCTGGCTGAAGAGAATTCTGAGAAGCTCGGCGCATCTCGGCACATCATTTTCAACCGCTGTTCTTATTGCTGCCATTTATTTACAATCAGTTATGAAAAATAATCTCCCGATTCGGTTTGTACTAATACCGTAAAGTCATAATAATCGACCATATATTCAACTACTCCCAGTATAAAATCATAGGCAAGCTCCACTTTTCTGCTTGTACATCCCAGGCTATTGCTCTATACTGGTGCTCTGTTTTTTTCGGAATATCCTGAACTGTCGACAGACACATAATCAATTTATCCAAAACATGGACGCATTCTGGCTTTCTCTTGTCATGATTTTTCTGGCTGAGCTTGGCGACAAAACACAGCTTGTGGCGCTTACTCTTGCAACCTGTTACAACACCGGCGTGGTGTTATGGGGAATTTTCTGGGCAACCCTTGCCATTCACGTTTTTTCAGCCGGTATTGGCTGGTTTATCGGCGACAAGCTGCCGACTGAATGGATCAAATTTGTGGCTGGCATTGCCTTTATTGCTTTCGGTTTCTGGACGCTGCGTGGTGATACTCTGGATGATGATGAGGAGAGCTGTAAAACCGGCATTCACCCCTTCTGGCTGGTCTTTTCAACCTTTTTTATGGCAGAACTTGGTGACAAAACCATGCTCTCGACCATTACCCTTGCATCAACCCATCCCTTTCTACCTGTCTGGCTCGGTTCAACGATCGGGATGGTTATTTCTGATGGCCTTGCCATTGTTGTCGGAAAAATGCTGGGCGCGAAGCTGCCCGAAAACATTATCAAAATCGGGGCCGCAGTGATATTTTTCCTCTTTGGTATTTTCAGTATGTACGAAGGTGGTGTACATTTTTCGCTTTACCTGTGGGGAATTGCGGCTGTGTTTATTGCTCTAGCGGGTTATATCTTTCTCCGTAAACGAAAGTTATGAATGATATGCCCAGCATGGGTTTTCTTTGCCTAAACCACCACTGATCGTGCAGCATAATACTTTGTGGCAAAAAAGACTCCAATACCGGCAATCATCATGAGAAAACAAAGCACTTGTCCCATAGAAAAGTTCAGCAGCACAAAACCGAGCTGGGCATCAGGTTCACGAAAATATTCGATAAAAAAGCGGACAAAGCCGTATCCGAAAAGATAGATCGCCGAGAGAAATCCCGGGAATATGGATTTTTTTCGAAGGAGCCAGAGAACGAGAAAAAGCACGATACCTTCAAAAAAGGCCTCATAGAGCTGCGAAGGATGACGGAGTTCGACTGTTGGAGCGAGAGGGAAGTACATGCCGATTGCAGCATCTGTAACCCGGCCATAAAGTTCACCGTTAATGAAATTCCCAAGACGCCCGAAAAAATAGCCAAGCGGAATTGATGGAATAAACAGGTCAAACGTCTCAAAAAAACCTCTATTCTGAGAACGGGTAAAGACCAACAGGGCAATAACGACTCCGATCACCCCGCCATGATAGGACATTCCAGAAATGCCTGAAAAATGACATCCTCCGGGAGATGAGGTCCAGGGAGTGATGCTGCCGAGAGGATCCTGCAGAAATGAGTTCATTCCGTAAAAGAGGATATATCCAAGACGTCCACCCAGGACAACACCAACCATCGACCATGTCAGTGCATCACCGACAAAGGAGCGTTCAAAAGAGAGCTTTTCATTGTTGAGGCGATAACGGGTCAACAGATACACAATGGTAAATGCTATGACGTACATCATACCATACCAGCGGAGAGCGAATGAACCAACCGAAAAAATCACGGGATTCATTTGTGAGGGCAAAGTGTGCCACCAAAGCAAAAAATCATTCATAATCGTGTTTTTTTAAACTGGAGCAATTGGATTACATAGAAATGTAGTTAAATTAAACCCTTGCACTTTTCTGTGTTCCTACCCATTAACATACAAATACCGATAGTATGGCTAAGATACTTGAAGGGCCAGCCATGAAACTATTCAACAAATGGGGCATTCCCGTGCCAAATTATGTTGTTATCATGGATCCCGACCGCCTTGCGCAACTTGGGGAAGCTAATAAATGGTTGAGAGAATCAAAACTTGTTGTTAAAGCTCATGAAGCAATCGGCGGGCGTTTCAAGCTCGGACTGGTTAAACTTGGGCTTAACCTCGATGAGGCTTTTGCTGCCGCAAAAGAGATGATTGGACGCGAGATTGGCACATCGGTCGTCCGTCAGGTTATTGTAGCAGAAATGCTTGACCATGACGAGGAGTATTATTTATCCATTGCCGGTAACCGTGACGGAAGTGAGCTTCTGCTTTCGAATAAAGGTGGAGTGGATATTGAAGAACACTGGGATACTGTAAAACGGCTTTTTATTCCTCTTGATGAAACTCCGAGTATTGAACGTATTACCGAATCGGCTCTTGAGGCTGGTTTTACCGGTGAAATCGCTGAACGTGTCGCTAAAATTGCTTCACGCCTTATTCTCTGTTTTGACAACGAAGATGGACAATCAATTGAAATCAATCCGCTTGTCATACGAAAGAGTGATATGCGCTTTGCCGCACTGGATGCGGTTATGAATGTCGACTGGGATGCACGGTTCCGTCATGCCGACTGGGATTTCAAACCGGTTTCAGAAATTGGAAGGCCATTTACTGAGGCAGAACAGCAGATCATGGATATCGATGCCCGCATCAAGGGATCGGTAAAGTTGGTTGAGGTGCCGGGTGGAGACATCGCTCTGCTTACTGCGGGTGGTGGTGCTTCGGTCTTTTATTCAGATGCTGTGGTGGCAAGGGGTGGTTCTATTGCCAATTATGCAGAGTATTCTGGTGATCCTCCGGACTGGGCAGTAGAGGCACTGACCGAGATTATCTGCAAATTGCCAAATATCAAACATATCATTGTCGGCGGTGCTATCGCCAATTTCACGGATGTCAAGGCTACTTTTAGCGGGATTATCAATGGATTCCGGGCCAGTAAATCGAAGGGATACCTTGAAAACGTGAAAATCTGGGTGAGACGCGGTGGTCCGAATGAAAACCAGGGACTTACCGCAATGAAAAAGCTGCAGGAAGAGGGATTTGATATTCATGTTTACGATCGCAGCATGCCTATGACCGATATTGTCGACCTTGCCTTGAATTCATAAGGTTGAGAATTATCGCTGTTTAACCCCAAAGAGAAACTTTTATCATATTAAACCGTAAAGAATCGTGAGTATATTAGCAAATAAAGATACACGAGCGGTCATCATTGGCGGTATTGCTGGGTTGAATGCTGCAAAGCGGATGGCCCAGTTTGACTTTCTTGTCAACCGGCCGCTGACAGTACAGGCATTTGTTTATCCTCCTGAAGAAGGCCAGCATAAGGAGATTTACCGTGGTGGTGAGCTGAATAATGTTACCGTCTACGCCTCTCTCGAAAAAGCCTTGGAAGAAAATCCGCAAATCAATACCGCGCTTATTTATATCGGCGCATCTAGGGCATACCTCTCAGCCAAGGAGGCGCTTGATGTAAAGGGCATCAAGCTGGTGACCATGATCACCGAAGGGGTTCCGGAAAAGGATGCCAAAGCGCTGCGCAAATATGCTCTTGAGCATGGCAAAATATTCAATGGGCCTTCATCAATCGGGATCATGACGGCAGGGGAGTGTCGACTCGGCGTGATTGGTGGAGAATTCAAAAACCTGAAACTTTGTAATCTTTACCGACCAGGCTCCTTTGGTGTCATTACCAAATCAGGAGGCCTTTCCAACGAAGCGATGTGGCTTTGTGCCCAGAACGGAGATGGTATTACCTCTGCAGTTGCTATTGGTGGAGATTCTTATCCTGGGACAGACTTTGTCACCTACCTCCAGATGTTTGAAAACGACCCTGAAACCAAGGCGGTTGTTATTATCGGTGAAGTTGGCGGAACCCTTGAGGAAGAGGCAGCGGAATGGTATGGCCGCGAAAAACGCCGGATCAGGTTGATTGCCTCAATCGGCGGAACTTGTCAGGACGTGTTGCCCCAAGGCATGAAATTTGGTCATGCCGGTGCAAAAGAGGGCAAAAAAGGTCTTGGGTCTGCACGCTCAAAAATAAATGCGCTCCGTGATGCAGGAGCTGTTGTTCCTGACACCTTTGGCGGCTTAAGCAAGGCAATCAAACAGGTCTACCTGGAACTGCAGGCAAGTGGCGCTATCAAACCGGAACCGGAGCTCGACGAAAAATTGCTGCCAGTACTTCCGCCGAGTGTTCAGGAAGTTATGAAGCAGGGTGAGGTTATCGTTGAGCCACTGATTCGTACCACCATTTCCGATGATCGCGGTGAGGAACCCCGGTATGTTGGCTATGCTGCATCTGAACTCTGTGAGAAAGGATACGGTATTGAGGACGTTATTGGACTTCTGTGGAACAAGAAACTTCCTTCAAAAGAAGAGTCTGAAATCATCAAGCGCATTATCATGATTTCAGCCGATCATGGACCGGCAGTATCTGGAGCATTTGGTTCCATTATTGCCGCATGTGCAGGTATCGACTTGCCACAGGCTGTTTCGGCAGGTATGACGATGATTGGACCAAGATTTGGCGGTGCGGTGACCAATGCAGGCAAGTATTTCAAGTACGGCGTCAAAGAATATCCTAACGACATTCCCGGATTTCTGAACTGGATGAAGCAGAATGTTGGTCCGGTGCCTGGCATTGGACACAGGGTCAAGAGTGTTAAAAACCCTGATAAACGGGTAAAGTATCTGGTTGAGTATGTTACAAACCAGACCACACTGCATACCCCGTGTCTCAACTATGCACTCGAAGTTGAAAAGGTTACGACGGCCAAAAAGGACAACCTTATCCTGAACGTTGATGGCACAATCGGCTGTATTCTTGTGGATCTTGATTTTCCTGAATACTCACTGAATGGCTTCTTCGTTCTGGCAAGGACAATAGGTATGATTGGTCACTGGATCGATCAGAACAACCAGAATGCTCGTCTTATCAGGCTTTACGACTACCTGATCAACTATGCTGTGAAGGAAGAACGCGAAGTGCCGGAAAAAAAATAATTTCTATTATCAGGCACCAACGAACCTCATCGAGACAAAACAAAAAGCGGAAACTTCAATTTCCGCTTTTTGTCATTTATCCCTCTAAAAATGCTGATACTGAAAATATGGAGAATAAGGCTGTAAGATAATTTATTTTAATAACTTATAAAGAATATCAGTATCAAATACTACTCGATAGGAATGAATTCATTTTCAGAATTATCGGTTCTGAGCATTTTTTTTTTGACAACTACAATTAATTACGTTAAACTTAGTACAGAAATTGGTCAATGGTTGACTGATCGCTATTCAAGTAATTTGTGCCTTGGTTACTTGCCGGTATCTCTTTCTATCAATGCACATGTACTCTGAGACTAAACAATGAATATTTACATCGGTAATCTTGCTTATACTGTTTCTGAAGATGATCTTCGTGATGCTTTCTCCGAATTTGGAGAGGTTGCAAGCGCAAGTATCATTAATGACAAGTTTTCAGGCCGCTCCAAAGGGTTTGGATTTGTTGAAATGCCCAAGGACAGTGAGGCTCGTGAAGCTATCGAATCAATGAATGGCAAAGATTTGAATGGCAGAACGGTAACAGTAAACGAAGCAAAACCCCGCGAAGAAAGAGCACCAAGAAGAGATCGCTACTAAGCTTTTTCAGCTATTATTATCAAAACCCGGACAGAATGAAAGTTTTTTCCGGGTTTTGCGTTTTAGATATCATCGCTTTACATAATATATATTATAAAACAAATGAGGGTTTGAACCAGAAAGGATTTCAAATGGGTGCACCACCAGAAAACTCTTCTGATCCGGCAAAAAGCTATTCGCCATCAGCTTTAAGGCTTTCACTCACCGCCTGCTTGAACTCTCGCGAAATTTTGAAGGCCGGGACGTTCTTAGGATCAACGGTGACCTTTTCTCCTGTCCTCGGATTTCTTGCCTGGCGCAGATTTTTGTGCCTGATATTGAATGAACCAAACCCTCTGATCTCAATTCGTTTTCCAGCTTTCAGAGAATCTATAATGCTTTCAAACAAACAGTTAACCACCGATTCCGTTTCATTTTTTGTCAAGCCGGTTTTGTGGGCTATGGCATTGACCAGATCAACTTTTGTGGTTGTGGTTCCCATGGCAATATCAAGCTTTAAATGTTAAGGAGGGCTGGCTAGAACTATTTAATTTACAATTCTTTAGGAGTATTCGAGCGCATAAAAAGTACGATAGTTCAATATTTTGTGGTTAGTTACCACTTTTTTATATAAATATGCCGGGACAAAACAGTGGATTTGCTCAGTCTAACCCTGAATATTGATCCTTTGATACAGCGTTACTTGCCAAGGGTTTTACACTGCTCAAAAAAATCACGCAAACGGTATGTGCCATAAAGCGGGGCGACAAAGTCTACTCTGCTGAGCGTCGTCGCAAAGAGCGCAACATCGTGCACGTCGCGATTGAAGAGGCCAATTGCCGCAACCAACCCGTCAGCCGCCCAAAGTGGCAATGGAAAAACAATTGGCTTCGTTTGGGCAAGTTCAATCGCAAGATCAACCATTTCGAGGTAGGTAAACACCTCAGGACCTCCGACTTCAACCTCTTTTGCTGTTCCATCAAACGCATCAACACAAACTTTGGCAAGGTCAGCTCCATGAATGGGATTAGAACGCTGGTAACCATCTCCAACCATCAGCATGAATCCCTTGCGAGCCCTGGCAACAAACTGTCCTATCTCTGAATAGTAGCCTGTCGGGCGAATAATGGCAGACTCAATTTTGGCAGCTTTGAGCTCTCTGACAAACTTCTCATGCGCCTGGACGTTAGGGATATTCATCATCCGGTGTGCATCAAAAACCGATACATAAACGAATTTTTTTACCTCGGCTTTCAGAGCCACATCCAGGAGATTCATGTTCGCCTGATAATCCACCTCAAAGATGGTATGCACAAAATCAGGCTTGATCATGCCAAGCGATGAAAAGACAACATCCATGCCATCACATGCCGCAGCAATCGTTTCAGGCTTTGTTGCATCACCAACAACAACCTCATCAACCAGATTCTCGATAGCAGGTGCAAAGTAAGGGCCTGGTTGCTTGACCTTGTCAGGGTTACGCACCAGTGCGCGTACCCAATAACCTCTATTTTTGAACTCCTGCACCGCAAAGCGACCGAGGTAGCCGGTAGATCCGGCCACAAGTACTTTTTTCATTGTTGGGCTCATAAGGTTTAACAGAAATATTTTTATATTTTTCCGACAGTAACCCACGGTAATCAATACCTTTCTGTGCCAATATATGTATTGTTTTCCAATGTTTTAAACTAAGGCGTTACCAAAAATCCGAGGCATTCCAACAAGTATTCTGAACACCATTTTTGCCAGAGGCTCGTACCGCAAGCGAGTGTTGCGAGCTGTTACGGATCGTATTTTAGGCACCAGTATTGACGCTACCTTTTCAGGTTTTTCTGCTATGACCTTTAAAAACCGGCTTGCCTTTTCTGTTGCATCTCGAAGCAGCAGCTCTGTCAGCACAAGACCGGGACTCAGCTCATGGACACCAATACTCTTTACTCCTGCCGCATTCAACTCCCGGGAGAGAAAATGGGTCAATTCAGCTACTCCTCTTTTCGAGACCTTATGTGGTACTGCCGAACGTGACAAGGTTACCCCTGTCAATGAAAAGCCCATATTAAAAATATGGTAGCATGGTCTCTCAGAGGATGGTTGATGCTGCATAAAATTTACAGCTTCAGCGCACATCATGATAGAGCCCGCAAGATTTGTTGTACATGTTTCAAGAATATCGTCAGCATCCAGCTCCCATAACGGTCTCTTCAATATACCTGCAGTACCGGCGTTGTTAATCCAGCGATCCACTCTTCCAAGTTTGGCAACAGCAAAATCTACAAGTGATCTGGCTCCCGAAGGATCGCCTACATCACAACCAATGCCATAAATCTCCCCCTCCGGCACAGCCAACCGAAGAGCGTGTAATGCCTCCTCCAACTGTCCTGAATTTCGGCCACATATAACGACACGGTCACCTGCGGCAAGAAACTCCGAAGCAAAAGCATACCCCAATCCTTTGCTTCCTCCGGTAATAACAACTCCAAGAGATTGATCGCCATTCATTATTTTCAAACCCTTTTTTGCATCGATTCGAGGGATACTCCTGAGCCTTTCCGAATCTGCTGCTTCCTTTGCAGGAATAATACAACAATTGATACCATAAATTCGATTGAATGTGTGGGTTGAGAAACACTTATCGAACATGAACGTCCATGGAGAACCTATAGTAACGCCTTGCCTTTTGTGGTTAAACGGTATTTCTGTGACCGGCTGTTAGGTTTTTCAGGGATGGAGTAGGCAAGTAACCCTGATTCCCTCAGGCGCGGGACTGCTTTGCGGAGATTACCACTCAATTGTTTGTGCCCTAGCAGCCTGTCGGACTAACAACAGAGAAGCTGGACGCAAAAAAGTCCTCGGTCATCCTTTTTACGTTTATTTTTGCCACAGAAAACCATATCAAGCGCATAGTACACCAAAAAAGTCCCAATTGGCTGCCTTGTACTCCTGATTTTGCT